>Ga0102589_1000076_pt1 | contig 272042 bp, 213 predicted proteins | sample AraplaMF_Col_mLB_FD_76858 | JGI IMG/M metagenome (GOLD analysis project Ga0102589, IMG submission 76858) | Arabidopsis root microbial communities from the University of North Carolina, USA - plate scrape MF_Col_mLB | ecosystem: Host-associated > Plants > Roots > Endosphere | place: USA... | reverse complement strand
TGCAAGCAGGATCAAAAGCTTCCGCCACTAAAGCGGCGGGTAACTTTCTTTTGTCCAGAGCCACAAAAGAAAGTCACCAAAGAAAAAGGCGTTCCTGTTTCGAATCAAGAGCCGCACGATCGATGCCTGCGCAGGCATGCGCCACACGGGACATCCATGTCCCGGTGGCGCACGGCGTGCATCCTGCACGCCGCCCTTCGGGTGTGCTGTTGCTAACGCGAGTGCGTGGCTTCGCAGCGCTGGATGAACTGCGCGACTTCAAGCCCAAACAAAAGCGACATGGCCTACCTGTAGGAGCGGCGCAAGCCGCGACCGCGTCACCGCGGCAACGTCGAGATTTACGCCGTAGTTGCGGTGGCTCGGTCGCGGCTTGCGCCGCTCCTACAGGGGCTGCGACGTCGCCTCGTCCTTAACGGATGAGCGCGACGCGTATCACACCAAACACCGCGGTCCATGCCGGATTCGGCAAAGCAAGAACACCGATTGCGCCGAATCGCGGAACACCCGTCCTCACCTCGTCCCCTGGGTCCCGACAACCAAAGCACGAACCAAAGCGAAAGCTTCTCATTTGCTGCGCGCCCCGCCGAATGCCGCTACAATCCGCGCACTTTCCTCCTCCGGGGAGTAGCCCACCCGCGCACCGAGCAGGTTCGCGGGGGCATGCGTCAACACACTTGGCCCACAGGCCATGGCGCATGTACGGCAGCCAGCGTGCGATCGAGCCACGGCCCCAGGCCCGGCGACCGACCATGCAGCGGCCACGGGCAAGACCGAAGGCAGGCGTTGCGTGCAACCCGGGTCGGGCCACGCGGCGTCCGCCTTCGCGTCCACGCGAATGCCCGACCCTGGAGTTGTCATGGATCTGTCCTACCTGCCGGCCTCGGTCGTCACCACCGCGGTGTCGGCCGGCACCGTCGCGCTCGCCGAAATCGGCGACAAGACCCAGTTGCTCGCCCTGCTGCTCGCCGCGCGCTTCCGCAAGCCGCTGCCGATCATCGCCGGCATCCTGCTCGCCACCTTGCTCAACCACGCCCTCGCCGCCTGGTTCGGCACCCTGGTCGCGCAATGGCTGAAACCCGAGATCCTGCGCTGGGTGGTCGCCGCGAGCTTCTTCGCGGTCGCGCTGTGGACCCTCAAGCCCGACCAGCTGGACGAAGAGGAAACCAGGTTCTCCGCGCGCGGCGCCTTCATCGCCACCACCATCGCGTTCTTCTTCGCCGAGATCGGCGACAAGACCCAGGTCGCGACCGTGCTGCTGGCGACCCGCTACGAGCCGCTGTGGGCGGTGATCTTCGGCACCACCATCGGCATGCTGCTGGCCAACGTGCCGGTCGCCCTGCTCGGCAGCCGCTTCGCCGATCGCCTGCCGCTGAAGACCGCGCGCTACGTGGCCGCGGCGGTGTTCGCGGTGCTGGCGCTGTGGGTGGCGGTGCGCGGCATCGGCTGATCGCCGGCCGGTTCGCGCCGACCTCGTCAGGCGACGACGGCGCCGTCGTCGCCCGACGGCAAGCATCGGCGCGGCGCGAACGAGCCGCTTCCCAGCGACGGGACGATTCGCCGGCGCATTAGGTCTCACGTTCGGCCGGCACGTTCGTCGGCGCGCGGTCGCGCTATGCTCGCCGCGGGCCGCGCTTGGCCGTAAACGGGAACCGGGATGTACCAAGGCGTGGGCGGTCGGATACGCAGCGTGCTCGTGGCGCTGCTGTTGCGGCCGGACGAAATCATGCTCGAGATCGGCGCCGGCGGCGAACTGCTGGTGGCGCGCCTGCGCGCGGTGCTCGCGGCGATGCTGCTGCTGTTGCCGCTGCTCAACGCGTTCGGCGGCGGCAGCGTCAAGGAAACCATGATCGGCCTGGGCGGGGCGATCTTCGTCAACGTGTTCTCGCAACTGGCGCTGGCGCTGGCGCGGCGGCAGCGCCGGTACCGCTGGCTGCCGTTCTGCACCGCCGGGTTCGACGTCACCGCGACCACCCTGGTGCTGGCGATGCTGGCCGCGCAGCACCTGCCGGCCGGGCTCAACAGCCTGATCGTGTGGTGCGGCTATCTGCTGGCGATCCTGTTGACCGCGTTGCGCAGCGACGGCCGGGTGACCTTGTTCGCCGGCACGCTCGCGCTGGTCCAGTACGGGCTGCTGGTGCTATGGGTGTTCGCCACGGCCGGCTCGCCCGAGGACCTGATGTCCAGCGATTACGGCGCGGTCACCGTCGGCAGCCAGGCCCAGCGCCTGGTGCTGCTGGCGATGATGACCGTGGCGACGTCGATGATCGTCTACCGGATGCAGCGCCTGATCGAGATGTCGGGCACCGACGGCCTGACCCGGCTGCCGAACCGGACCTGGCTGACCCACCGCATCCCGCGCCTGTTCGACGCGGTGCGCCGCGACGGCGGCAGCCTGACCCTGGCCCTGATCGATCTGGATCACTTCAAGCGCATCAACGACGACTACGGCCATCGCCTCGGCGACCGCAGCCTGCGCCATCTGGTCACGGTGCTGCGCGAGCAGTCCGAGCCCAGCGAATGGCTGGTGCGGCTGAGCGGCGGCGAGTTCCTGCTAGTGATGCGCAAACCGCTGGGCACCGCGTTCGAGGAAGTCGACGCGATCCGGCGCGCGGTCGCCGAGCGCCCGTTCGAACCCGGCCGCGGCGCCGAGCCGCTGTGGCTGAGTTTCAGCGCCGGCCTGGTCACCTTCCCGCAGGAGGGCGGCGACCTGTCGCGGCTGCTGCGGCGGGCCGACCTGCGCCTGCAGCGGGCCAAGCAGTCCGGACGCAACCGGGTGGTGGCGCGCGATCTGTAGGCCGCCGCGCCCCGCGACAAGCAGCGCAAGCGCCACCGCGGCCTCCATACAAAAAGCCGCCTGAGCGTCTTTTCAACGCTTGAAACGCGTTTGCGCTGCGCCGCGGCTTGCCGCTGAGGCGGCCAGCCACTAGGCTGCGCCGACTAATTAGACGTCAAAAAGCCGCCGGAGCCCCGGCGCCGGGGAGAGTGGAGTGGATTCGATTTCGCGCGTGGCCTTCGGCCTGTTCGGTTTGGCGGTGCTCGTAGGCATTGCGTGGGTGTTCTCGGTCAAGCGCCGCGCGGTCGACTGGAAACTGGTCGGCATCGGCATTTCGCTGCAGATCGCCTTCGCCGCGGTGGTGCTGCTGGTGCCCGGCGGCAAGGACGTGTTCGACTCGATCGGCAAGGGCTTCGTCCACGTGCTCGAATTCGTCGGCGCCGGCTCGAAGTTCATCTTCGGCGACCTGATGGACGTCAGCAAATTCGGCTTCATCTTCGCCTTCCAGGTGCTGCCGACGATCATCTTTTTCTCGGCCCTGATGGGCGTGCTGTATCACCTGGGCGTGATGCAGGCGATCGTGCGCGCGATGGCCTGGGCGATCACCAAGGTCATGCGCGTGTCCGGCGCGGAAACCACCAGCGTGTGCGCCAGCGTGTTCATCGGCCAGACCGAGGCGCCGCTGACCGTGCGCCCGTACATTTCGAAGATGACCGAGTCCGAGCTGATCACGATGATGATCGGCGGCATGGCCCACATCGCCGGCGGCGTGCTCGCGGCCTATGTCGGCATGCTCGGCGCCGGCGATCCGGTGCAGCAGGCGTTCTACGCCAAGCATCTGCTGGCCGCGTCGATCATGGCCGCGCCGGCGACCCTGGTGATCGCCAAGATCCTGGTGCCCGAGACCGGCGATCCGCTGACCCGCGGCACGGTCAAGATGGAAATCGAGAAGACCACCGCCAACGTCATCGACGCGGCCGCGGCCGGCGCCGGCGACGGCCTGCGCCTGGCGCTGAACATCGGCGCGATGCTGTTGGCCTTCATCGCCCTGATCGCGCTGGTCAACGCGCCGCTGACCTGGCTCGGCGAGCAGACCGGCCTGGCCGCCGCGATCGGCCGTCCGACCGACCTGTCGACCCTGCTCGGCTTCGTGCTGGCGCCGATCGCCTGGGTCATCGGCACGCCGTGGGCCGACGCGACCGTGGTCGGCGGCTTGATCGGCGAGAAGGTCGTGCTCAACGAATTCGTCGCGTATACGCACCTGGCCGACATCGTCAACGGCAAGGTCGCGGGCATGTCGCTCAGCGACGAAGGCCGCCTGATCGCGACCTATGCGCTGTGCGGCTTCGCCAACTTCAGCTCGATCGCGATCCAGATCGGCGGCATCGGCGGGCTGGCCCCGGAACGTCGCCAGGACTTGGCCCGGTTCGGCCTGCGCGCGGTGCTCGGCGGTTCGATCGCCACCTTCATGACCGCGACCATCGCGGGCGTGCTGACCCACTTCGCCGCTTAAGTTCATGACCGACCTGCCTAACGGCCACGTCGTCGTGGTCGGCTCGTTCAACGTCGATCACGTCTGGGCCTTGCCGGTGCTGCCGCGTCCCGGCGAAACCCTCGCTGGCACCTACCACACCGGCCCCGGCGGCAAGGGCTTCAACCAGGCCACCGCGGCGGCGCGCGCCGGTGCGCGGACCGCGTTCGTGTGCGCGCTGGGCGACGACGCCGGCGGTCAGCTGGCGCGTGCATTGGCCACCGCCGACGGCATCGACCTGCGCGATCTGCGCAGCGACGCGCCGACCGGCACCGCCGGCATCTATGTCGACGCCGACGGCCGCAACAGCATCGTGATTGGCCCCGGCGCGAACGCGCAGCTGTCGCCTGACTTCATCGCCGAACACCGCGCGGCGTTCAGTGCCGCCAACGTGGTGCTGACGCAACTGGAAACGCCGGTCGAATCGGCCGCCGCCGCGTTCGCGTTGGCGCGCTCGGCCGGTGCGCTGACTCTGCTCAACCCGGCCCCGGCCGATGCGGTGGTCAGCGCCGAGCTGTGGGCGTTGAGCGATGCGATCACGCCGAACGAAACCGAGTTCTGCGCGCAACTGCGCCGGCGCACCGGCAGCGAACTCGATCCCGACAGCCTAGCCGCGCTGGACGATGCGCAACTGCATGCGCACTGCCGCGCGCTGTTGCCGCACGGCAGCGTGATCGTGACCCTCGGCAAATCGGGCTGCTTCGTCTCGCACGCCGACGGCGCGCTGCGCGGCGATGCCCAGGGCTGCTACCGGGTCGCGGCCGCGGCGGTGCGGGCGGTCGATACCACCGGCGCGGGCGATGCCTTCAACGGCGCCCTGGCCGCGTCGCTGGCGCGCGCGGGCGACCAGCCCTTCGGCGAACATGTCGCCTATGCCAACCGCTATGCCGGCCTGTCGACCGAGCGCGCCGGCGCGGCGGTGGCGATGCCCAACGACGCCGACCTGCGGGCGCGTTTTCCCGGCTGAGCCTCGCTTCCGCGTGCGGGCGAGCTTCCGCTCCTAAGCCCCTCTCCCGCTTGCGGGAGAGGGGTTGGGGTAAGGGCTGCCGCGGCAGTCGAAGCGCCCTCATCCGATCCTCGGACCACCTTTTCCCGCAGGCGGGAGAAGGATTCGGGCGCACCTCGCCAGATTTTTCGCCCACACGTATCGCCGCCCCCGCAGGGCCCGGCTCGACTGCCGACACGGTCCCACCCGACCGCCCGCCCTTTAAATTGAGAATGGTTCGCATTAGCATGCCAACCCTGTCGCAGTTTTCAGGTCCCCGCCCCCATGCCCCGCCTTACCCTCCTCGCCGGCGCCCTGCTGGCCGCGCTGGCCGTGCCCGTCGCTCAGGCCGCCGAAGCCGACGCCAAGGACATCGACCGCGTCACCGTCTCGGCCAGCACCAGCCGCACGCCCAACTCCGAGGCCGCGCTGGCCAACACGATCACGGTGATCGATCAGGAGCAGCTCAACCAGCAGCTCGCGGTGACCCAGGACATCTCGCAGGTGCTGGCCAACCTGATTCCGTCGTTCTCGCCTTCGCGGCAGAAGCTGACCAACGGCGGCGAAACCCTGCGCGGGCGCAAGCCGCTGTACCTGGTCGACGGCGTGCCGCAGTCCACCCCGCTGCGCGAAGGCGGCCGCGACGGCCACACCGTCGACCCGGCGATGATCGAACGCATCGAAGTCATCCACGGCGCCAACGCGCTGCAGGGCCTGGGCGCCTCGGGCGGCATCATCAACATCATCACCAAGCGCGCGCCGCGCCAGGACGGCGAGACCTTCCAGGACCTCAGCATCGGCGCCAGCACCGCGCTGCCGAGCCAGAGCGACGGCAGCGGTTATCGCGCGTCCTACCTGTTCGGCACCCGCCGCGGCGCGTTCGATTTCGTCGGCGGCGCGTCCTACGCCAGCGAAGGCCTGTATTACGACGGCAACGGCGATGCGATCGCGGTCAACGACATCCAGGGCGACCTGATGGATGCGCGCACCCACAACTTGTTCGCCAAGGCCGGCTGGAACATCGATGATCGCCGCCGCCTGCAGCTCACCGCCAACCGCTACGAACTGCAGGGCAACAACGACTACATCACCGTCAACGGCGATATCCGCACCGGCAAGCTGGCGACCTCCGCGCGCGGCAGCCGCGAAGGCGAAGGCGCGCGCAACCGCTCGACCTCGCTGGTGCTGGACTACACCGACAAGCAGTTGGCCGGCGGGTTCTTCAACGCGCAGTTGTTCTGGGTCGACTTCAAGGGCCTGTACGGCGCGACCGACTGGGAAGACTTCTGGCGCGACGGCCGCGACCTGCACTGGTGGGACCAGTCGCAGAACGTGTCGGAGAAGACCGGCGGCAAGTTCAGCTGGTCGCGCGACAACCTGTTCGACCAACGTCTGCGGGTGACCGGCGGGCTGGACTGGAACCGCGACAAGACCTATCAGGAATTGGTGGTCTCCGGCCTCAAGTGGGTGCCGCAGACCCAGTACGAATCGTGGTCGCCGTTCCTGCAGGCCGAGTGGCGGGTCGCCGACAAGGTGATGCTGACCGCGGGCGTGCGGCATGAGCGCGGCACGCTGAAAGTCGGCGATTTCACCACCATCCCGGCCAACGCCGGCGGCAGCCGCTTCGTCGAGGGCGGCTCGCCCAAGACCCGCGAAACCCTGCCGAATTACGGCATCGTGTTCGAAGCCACCGACGCGCTGAAGTTCTACGCGTCCTACTCGGAGGGCTACACCGTCGCCGACATCGGCCGGGTGCTGCGCGGCATCACCACGCCGAACCAGCGCGTCGATCAACTGGTCGACTTGTCGCCGGTGGTATCGGACAACCGCGAGATCGGCGTCGACTTCGACAACGGCCGCTGGCTCGCGCATCTGGCCGCGTACTGGTCGGACTCCGACCTGGGTTCGCGCCTGGCGTTCGATCGCAACACCCAGAGCTATTTCGTCGTGCGCGAACGCACCGAAATCCGCGGCATCGAAGGCAATGTCGCGTTTCAGTTCTCCGACGCCGGCCGGGTCGGCGTGGGTTACGCGCAGGCCAACGGCCGCTACGACAGCGACGGCGACGATCGCGTCGACAGCGACCTGCCCGGCATCAACATCAGCCCCGACCGCATCACCGCGTTCTGGGACCAGAGCTGGAACGACACCGTGTCGACCCGCCTGCAGGGCAGCCGCGCGCTCGATCGCGACTTCGACCTCAAGGGCGTGCGCGTGGCCAGCACCGACGGCTACACCACCGTCGATCTGCAGGCGCGCTTCAAGCTGCCGCTGGGCCAGTTGAACCTGGGCGTGGAGAATCTGTTCGACGAGCAATACATCACCTACTACTCGCAAAGCACGCCGCGCAACGACACCTACGTGTCCGGACGCGGCCGGGTGTTCAGCGCGAGCTGGTCGCATCGTTTCTAACCGATCAACCGACCGCGACCCACGCCCAGCCATGACCGACCGCCAGGCCCCCGCAGATTCACCGCCGCGCACACGCTCGCGATCGCGCGCGGTGCTGCAGTGGCTGCACCTGTGGCTCGGCCTGACCTTGGGCACCGCGTTCGCGCTGGTGGCGTTGTCGGGCACGGTGCTCGCGTTCCAGCGCGAGCTCGCGCTGTGGGCGTATCCGCAACTGCAACGCGACGCGGCGATCACTCCGCAGCAGCGCAGCCAGGCGTTGCAACGCATCGTCGGGCAGTGGCGGACGCAGGGCATGACGTCGCTCGATCTGCCGACGCCGCAGTTGCCGGTGTGGCAGGGCTATTTTCCCGACAACGAGCGGCGTTACTTCGATCCGGCCAGCGGCGAACTGCTGCTGACCCGCAACACCAGCAACGACGCGGTGCTGTGGTTGCGCGATCTGCATACGCATCTGTTGTCGGGCAAGACCGGCGAGCAAGTGCTCGGCGTGGTCGGCATCGTCGCGGTGTTCATGCTGCTCAGCGGTTTGTACCTGTGGTGGCCGCGCTGGTCGGCGCTGGCGGCGAGCCTGAAGTGGTACCGCGGGCCGCCGACGCGGCGCTGGCTCAGCTGGCATCGCGGCCTGGGGCTGTGGCTGCTGCCGCTGACCTTGCTCGCGGCGCTGACCGGCACCTCGATGGTCTACGACGAGGTCGCACGCAACGCACTGCGCGCGAGCTTCGGCGACGGCAAGCCGCCCAAGCCGCCGAAACTCGCCGCCAGCGATCAGCCGGCCGACTGGGACGCGGTGCTGCGCGCGGCCGATGCCGCGGTCGCGCTGGACGGCGCCTTGGCCGGCGCGCAGTTGCGCCGGATCGGCCTGCCCAAGACCGGCAGCGGCCTGGTCTCGATCCGCGCGCGCATGCCGGCCGAATGGCATCCGGTCGGACGCAGCCAGGTCTGGATCGATCCGTATCGCGGCGCGGTGATCGGCGCCCAGGACGCGACCGCGCAGGGCCGCGGCTCGCGCAGCTTCGATGCGATCTATCCGCTGCACGGCGGCTTCGTCGGCGGACGCGTGTGGCAAAGCCTGATCGCGCTGACCGGGTTGGTGCCGGCATTCCTGTTGATCACCGGCTTCCTGTTCTGGCGGCGACGGCGCGGGCGTTGAGGCCGAGCACGATGCCGGGGCCGAGGCTGAGAGGTCTTTGGGCGGGGCTTCAGTCCCGACGCTTTCGTTTCCGATGAGCGAAGCCCCGAGGCGATGCCGCGATCCGAGCCGACAAATCTAGAACCCAAGCCGCCGCACACGCCGACTCGGCCTATCGCGAGCAGGCGAGCGCAGGCCGCGACAGCTGCAAGATTTGGTTGAGGCAGGCAAAAGAAATCGTCGCTACTCGCGCTCGGACCGGGGCACCACAATCGCAAGCTCCGCCAAACGGGGCTGTGCACACCATGGATTCCATCGCATCCCGCGGCGAGCGAGCACCCTGGTCAAACCCCCGAACCTGCCTGCTGCTCGCGTGTCTGCTCGGGTGGTCGAGCCCGATGGCCGCGATCGCCGCCGCGCGTGCGCCCGAGGCCGGGCCGATTCCGGCAAACGCGACAGCGACGGCGACAGCCCCGCGAAAAGAAAACACCTGGGTCCAGGGCATCTGGCAGCCGCCGAAGGGCCTGAAGCAGACCCCGATCTGGCCCGACGGCGCGCCGGACATGCAGGACCTCGTTCAAGGCCCGGAACGAATCGAAATCGCGCAAACGCCGGACGCGCTCGAGGGGACCACATCCGAGGCGGCCTGGGACGTCGCTACCCCCACGATCACCGTGTTCCCGCCGAAGGGCGAGAACACCGGCGTGGCGGTGATCGTGTTTCCGGGCGGCGGGTTCAAGGCGGTCGTGGTCACCAAGCAAGGCACCGAGATCTGCGGATGGATCGCTTCGAAAGGGATCACCTGCATCCTGTCGAAGTACCGCGTGCCCAAAAGCAATCATCATTGGGACAGCGAGTGCGAATGCGCGGTCACGCCCAAGGTTCCGCGCGCGCTTCAGGACGCGCAGAGGACCATCAGACTGGTTCGCGCCAAAGCGCGCGAACTGGGCGTCGACCCGGCCAAGATCGGCGTCATGGGTTTCTCGGCGGGCGGCTATCTGGTCGCGCAGACCAGCAATATCTTCGAGCCGGCCTACCAACCCGTGGACGCGATCGACCAGATCAGCAGTCGCCCTGACTTCGCCATTGCGTTCTATCCCGGCCACCTGTGCCGCCCCGGCGCGCGCCTCGATCCGGGCATACGCGTCAGCCGGCGAACGCCGCCCACGTTCCTGCTGCAGGCATGGGACGACCCGGTCGACGAGATCTGCAACAGCACGGTGTATGCGCGCGCGCTCGACGCGGCCGGCGTCGCGGCGGAAGTCCATCTGTTCGCCAAGGGCGGCCATGCCTTCGGCTTGAGGCGCATGCCGCACCCGGTCGTCGCGGCCTGGCCGTCGCTGGTCGAGAACTGGCTGGTCGAAATCGGGATGCTCCCGCCGAAAGCGCATTGAAAGGCCGGTGCCGCCGCGCTCGACGGCGATGACGTCCGCACCCAGACCGTTCATTCCTGAAACATCCCGCTCCGACCGGTCCGGCTTCACAACGGCGTTCTATGCACGTGTAACCGGAAGTCACACGTCCGCCACGGGCGGCTCAACGAGGGAACGAACATGTCAGGCAAGTACGTCATCAACAAGCAAAGCAACGGTCAGTACCACTTCACGCTCAAGGCCGGCAACGGCGAAACCATTCTGAGCAGCGAGAGCTATACCGCTCACGCATCCTGCGAAAAGGGCATCGCGTCGGTGCGCGTCAACAGCCCGATCGATGCGCGCTACGAGCGCAAGCTGTCGTCCAACAACAAGCCGTATTTCGTGCTCAAGGCCGGCAACCACGAGGTCATCGGCACCAGCGAGCTGTACAACAGCGACGCGGCGCGCGAGAACGGGATCGACGCGGTCAAGCAGAACGGCCCGACCGCCCCGGTCGAAGACAACAGCGGCGGCTGAGCCGACCGGCATGAGCCGGTCCGCAGGGACCGGCTTGAGCGTGGCCGCAGCTGAATCTGCGGCCACGTTCGTTTGGAGGGGCCGGATCCGAACCGGGCCGCCGCTAAGCCGGCCTGATTGCGCCGCATCGAGTCCGCCGCATTAAATCCGCCGACTCGAACCCGCGGTCGCGAACCCGGCGGCCGATCCGCGCATCCCGTGCCCCCTTGCCGGGCACCCTGCGCCGCGTGGCTTACAATGCCGCCATGCGCATCGGCCCCCACTCCATCGCCCCGCGCGTGATCCTCGCGCCCATGGCCGGGGTCACCGACAAACCCTTCCGCGTGCTGGCCAAGCGCCTGGGCGCGGGCCTGTGCGTGTCGGAGATGACCACCAGCGACCCGCGTTTCTGGAACACCGCCAAGTCGCGCCACCGCATGGACCACGACGGCGAGCCCGACCCGATCAGCGTGCAGATCGCCGGCACCGTGCCGCAGATCATGGCCGAGGCCGCGCGCTACAACGTCGACCACGGCGCCCAGCTGATCGACATCAACATGGGCTGCCCGGCCAAGAAGGTCTGCAACGCCTGGGCCGGTTCGGCGCTGATGCGCGACGAAAGCCTGGTCGCGCGCATCGTCGAGGCGGTGGTCAAGGCGGTCGACGTGCCGGTCACGCTCAAGATCCGCACCGGTTGGGATCACGATCAGCGCAACGCGCCGAGCATCGCGCGCATTGCCCAGGACGCCGGCATCGCCTCGCTCGCGGTGCATGGCCGCACCCGCGACCAGCAATACACCGGCCACGCCGAATACGACACCATCGCCGCGATCAAGGCCGAGTTGTCGATCCCGGTGATCGCCAACGGCGACATCGATTCGCCGCGCAAGGCCGCGTTCGTGCTCGCGCAGACCGGCTGCGACGCGGTCATGGTCGGCCGCGCCGCGCAGGGCCGGCCGTGGATTTTCCGCGAGATCGCCTATTTCCTCGAACACGGCGAGGAATTGCCGCCGCCGTCGCTACGCGAGGTGCGCGACATCCTGCTCGGCCATCTCGAACACTTGCACGCGTTCTACGGCGAAGTCGCCGGGGTGCGCATCGCGCGCAAGCATCTGGGCTGGTACGCGAAGGATCGGCCGGAAAACATCGCCTTCCGCGCGGTGGTCAATCGCGCCGATTCGGCGGAGTTGCAGCTGCGGCTGACGCGCGATTATTTCGATGCGCTGATCGCGGGCGTGGCGCCGGAGCTGTCGGCGGCGGCTTGAGCGTTTGTCGCTTGCGCGCGCGGCGAGCGGTGCAGGTGCGCGGCGAGCGGGTATCGGGACTTGAGCACCGCTTGCGGAATTCCGCGGTTTGCGCGGGCCTTGCGGGATTTCTCCAGCAAAGGCCGGCCACGCGAGCCACCGCCTGACTGACGAACCGTCGCCGGCATCGAGCGCGATCTCTATCGGCCAGCTACGCGGCCACCGCGCCAGATTCAGTGCTTCTTCTGCTTGGCCTTCTGCCGCGCATAGTCCTCGGGCGTCTGCCCGTGCTCGGGCACCAGCGGGAATGCCGGCACGGCGCAACCCGGCTTTTCTTCCAGCAGCAGTACCGCGACCACATTCGGATTCAAGTCCTTGGCCGCGCCGCTGGCCGCGTCCACGCCGGCTCCGATCAGGCCGCCGATCAGCATGTTGCCGGCCAGGCCGGCCGCGCCCGCGCCGCCCACCTGGCTGCGCACCTGGGCCAAGGCCTGGCGGTAACCGGGCTTGCACAATTCGACCGCGACCGGGTATTTGCGCTTGAGCTTGAGCGTGCACGGCGTCGAGCAGCGCTCGCCGTTGGACAGCGATACGGTCGCGCCGCCGGGCAAGCTGTCGATGGTCAGCGACTGAGTGGAGCCGCGAGCGAAGGTCGCGCAGCCGGTGCCGGCGAGCGCGAGCAGCACGGCCGCGGCCAAGCCGAGCCGGTGCAAGAAGTGGTGCATGGTGTACCTCGGATGATCTGACAGGCCTTGCCGCGACGGCAGGCGCAAGTGCGAGGCCATGCGGTCGCCGCGCGCCGTCGCGGATGGATTATGCAACGTCCGATCCGCAACGATGATCCGATCGCGGCGGAATTCCGCGCGGGAATCCCCCGACGAACCGCCGCGGCGGCTACTTCCGACTACTTCAACGTATCGCTGTGCACCCGCGCGCGCATCGCCGTCGCCTCCTGCAGCGAATGCACCCGCGCGGCGGCATCGGCATCGGCGACGATCGCCGGCTCGTTCCAGATCCGCGCCCACATCGCCGGCAACGCCTGCTTCACGTCCGCCGACCACTTCAGCTGCTCGGGTTCGATCTCGCGCCAGTTCTCGCCGTCGCGCTCGGCCACGGCGAAGCGGAAGGTGTAATCGGGTTCGGCGCCCATGCGCAGATCGCTCAGCAGCAGGCGGCCGTCCTGCTGCTCGGCCTTCATGAAGCCGTGGTTGAACCACTGCAGGCGATGCACCGCCGGATAGCCGTTGACCTGGGTGAAGGCGGGAATGTCGGAACGGTAGTGACGGAACTGCATCGGCCCGCGATCGGCGGCGAGCGAGCGCTCGCCTTCGACGAAACCGTCGGGCGTCATCGCCACCACCCGCCACAGCAATGTGTTGAACGGCGTCGGCACCGAGAAACGCGGCGCGTTTTCCAGGCCGAGCCTGGCCAGCGCCGGCGCGGCATCCTGTTCGACCCGGTGCTTGGCCCACAGCGAACCGCCGAGGTACAGCGAACTCAGGCCCAGCCCGACCAGCAAAGCCGGCTGCGCCATCCGGCGTTCGTGCCAGAACCAGGCGATCGCGCAGGCGACCAGCAGCCAGATCGTGTACAGCGGATCGATGATGAACACGCTCGACCACATCACCGGTTTCATCGGCAGCGGCCACAGCAGCTGGGTGCCGTAGACGGTGAACGCGTCGAGCACGGGATGAGTCAGCAGCGCCGCCTGCATCGCCCAGAACCAGCGCTTCGGCGATTCGGCCACGCGGCCGCCGCGCGCGCGGCACCAGCCCCAGATCGCCCAGGCCACGAACGGCAGCACCAGCAGCGAATGGCTGAGGCTGCGATGCCAGGTCATGCGCGCGACCGGATCGTCGGTGAACAGGTTGACCGGAATGACGTCGAGGTCGGGCAAAGTGCCCAGGGCCGCGCCCGCGAGCAGGGCCGCGCGGCGGTGTTTGGCAGGGGCGATGGCGGCGCTCAGCGCGGCGCCGAGCACGATCTGGGTCAGTGAATCCATCCGCGAATGCTACCGATACGGCACAGCGCGGGCGTTTGTTTTTCGTTTTCCCGGGTTGATTTTCGAAAGCCGTTAGCTCTCTGTAGGAGCGGCGCGAGCCGCGACCGCGGCATCCGGCTAGCGTCGTTGGCACGATGTCGCGGTCGCGGCTCGCGCCGCTCCTACAGCGGCTTCGGCAGAATAGCGATCCCCACTACGTTCGCTCGGGAGTCGTCCATGCCCCACCCCGCGTCCATCGGCATCGTCGCCTGTTCGGCCGAAGGCGCCGCGCTGTGCTATCGCACGATCTGCAGCGAAGGCGCGGCCCTGCTCGGCCCGCATGCGCATCCGCAGATCGCGCTGCATACCCATTCGCTGGCCGACTACGTCGCCTGCCTGGATCGCGGCGATATCGACGGCGTCGGCGAGTTGATGCTGTCCTCGGCGCACAAGCTCGCCCAAGCCGGCGCTCAGTTCCTGATCTGCCCCGACAACACCATCCATCAGGCGATGGACTACGTGCTGCCGCGTTCGCCGCTGCCGTGGCTGCACATCGCCGACGTGGTCGCGCGCAGCGCGGCCGAACGCGGCTTCCGCCGGATCGGCCTGACCGGCACGCAGTGGCTGGTCGAGAGCGAGGTCTATCCCGACAAGCTCGGCGCGCTGGGGCTGGAGTTCGTGCGGCCCGACGCGCAGCAACGCGCGACGATCGGCCGGTTGATCATGGACGAGTTGGTGTACGGGGTGTTCAAGCCGTCGACGGTGGCGTATTTCCAGCAGGTCATCGATGGGCTGAAGGCGCAGGGCTGCGATGCGGTGGTGCTGGGTTGCACCGAGATTCCGCTGATCGTCGACGACGCGAACTCGGCGTTGCCTACGTTGGATTCGACGCGGTTGTTGGCGCGGGCGGCGTTGCGGCGGGCGGTTGAGGGGGGCGGCTGAAGGCCGCTGTTGGGGGTTAGAGATTGGGCGATCTCTCGTTGCCTACTTGCTTCGTTGTTTAGCTGCTTCGTTGCTTCGTTGCTTCGGGCTTTGATGCTTTGATGCTTTGATGCTTTGATGCTCTCAAGAATTCACTATCCACACTATCCCGCGCCCCCACCTACCGTCATTCCCGCGAAGGCGGGCTACGTTTTACTTCTGCGGAGCCGAACATCCAGTGCCTTTCGTGCGAGAACGCCTGAAGTCACTGGATTCCCGCGTTCGCGGGAATGACGGTCTTGTGGGATGACGCTGAAGGCTCTGGATTCCCGCCTTCGCGGGAATGACGTTCTGGTGAGATGGCGCTGAAGCCTCTAAATGTTCGGCTTCGTCGAAGTAAAACCGAGCCCGCGTACGCGGGGAAGTCCTCAAGAATTCACGATCCACACGATCCCGCGCCCCCCACCTACCGTCATTCCCGCGAAGGCGGGCTCCGCTTTACTTCGGCGGAGCCGAACATCCAGTGCCTTTCGTGCGAGAACGCTTGAAGTCACTGGATTCCCGCTTTCGCGGGAATGACGTTCTTGTGGATGGCGCTGAAGTCTCGGAATGTACGGCTCCACCGAAGTAAAGCGGACCCGCTTACGCAGGAATGACTTCCTGGCGGGATGACGCTGAAGGCTCTGGATTCCCGCCTTCGCGGGAATGACGTTCTTGTGGGATGGCGCTGAAGCCTCCAAAGGTTCGGCTTCGCCGAAGTAAAGCACAGCCCACTTAGCCGGGAATGACGTTCTGGAGAGATAGCGCTAAACGCTCATTCCTCAAGCCGCATGCGGCAACACATCCTCCACCACCACCCGCATCGCCCGCGCCGGCAGCATCGCCAAGGTCTCTCCGGTATGCGCCAACAACCGCAACGTCCCGTCAGGGTCTTCGGCCAGCGCGGTCAGGCTCTCGACCCAGTCGCCGTCGTTGGCGTAGATGCAGCCGTCGCGTTCGAACAACGCGGCGCGGTGGATATGCCCGCAGACGACGCCGTCCAGCCCGCGCTGGCGCGCGTCGTTCAAGCCGGCCTGGACGAAACGCGAGATATAACGCTCGGCCGCGCCGCTGCGGCGCTTGAGGAAATCCGCCAGCGACCAGTAGCGCAGGCCGAACCGGCGCCGCACCCGGTTGGTGAGCTGGTTGCCGGTGAGGATGCGCTCGTACAGCCAGTCGCCGAATTTCTCCTGCATGCCGCCGAACTGGGTCACGCTGTCGTAGTCGTCGCCGTGGGTGACCAGCAGGCGGCGGCCGTCGGCGGTCAGGTGGATCGCGCGCCGGCGCACCTGCATGCGCGGCAGCGCGAGGCCGCAGAAGCGGCGCACCGAACGATCGTGATTGCCGGGCACGTAGATCAGTTCGGTGCCGGCGCGGGCCAGCGCATGCAGCGCCTCGACCACCCGGTACTGCGCCGCGCCCCAGGTCGCGCGCCGCTGCGACATCCACCACAGGTCGACGATGTCGCCGACCAGGTACAGCCGGTCGCAGCGCAGATTGCCCAGGAAATCGGCCAGTTCCGCCGCATGGCAATGCTTGGCCCCGAGATGCACATCGGACACGAATACCGCGCGGCGGCGTATCGGCAAGGGCGTGATCGATGCTGGGCTCATGACACGTTCTCGCTGGCGACGGGGTCAGGTGTCGGGGGCGGCGTCCGCTTGCGCGTGCTGCCCGGCGCCCGTCTCGGCGCGCGACGGCGACGCGCCGAGGTAACGCTCGCGCTTCTTCGGCCGCAGGCGCTGCAGGTCGACTTCGATCAGGCCATCGACCGAATCGCTGAACGCCGGATCGACGCCGAACGCGAGGAAGCGCGCCCCGCCGGGTTCGCACAGGTCGGTGTACTGCTTGTAGAGCATCGGCACGCTGGTGCCGAGCGCGTCGAGGTTGTTCTTGAGCACGCGAAACGCGGTCGCCGCATCGAGTTCGTCGAACTGCGGCGGCGCCTGGCGGTACACGAACGGTTGCTTGGAGAATGCTTCGGATTCCAGTTGGCCGTAGTAGCGCGCGTAATAGGCCACGATCTGCTCGCGCGCGTCCGGCGGCAGCGCGGCGCTGATCGACACCGGCCCGAACAGGTAACGCACGCCCGGATGGCGCATCAGATAGGCGCCGATGCCTTGCCACAGGTAATCGATGCTGCGGCTGTTCCAGTACTCGGGCGCGACGAAGCTGCGGCCCAGTTCCATGCCCTGGGCCAGGCGCGGCACCGCGTCGTCGGCGTAGCGAAACAGGGACGCGGTGTACAAACCGGCCAGGCCGCGTTCGGCCAGCACCCGGCTGCCGCGCGCGATGCGGTAGGCGCCGGCGATCTTCGCCTCGGCCTCGTCCCACAGCACGATGTGTTCGTACCAGCTGTCGTAAATGTCCACGTCCAGGCGCTGGCCGGTGCCCTCGCCGACCGCGCGGAAGGTCAGCTCGCGCAGGCGGCCGATTTCGCGCAGCAGCGGCGAGCCCGGACGCAGGGTGCCGACCCGGATCTGCTTGCCGTCGAGGGTCTGGCCCAGCGATTCCAGCGCGTCCACGCCCGCGCGCACCAGGGCCGAATCGACCGGGTCGATCAGCGGCTCCGGCCCGATCGGCGCGGCGCGTTCGCGCGCGGTGCCGATCGCGTGCAGTTCGCGCCGCACCTCGCGCAGCAGCTGGTTGGGGTTGCCGTCGGCCGGCAGATGCAGCGGCCGGCCGATGCGCAGGGCGATGCGGCGGGCACGGCGGGCGAACATCTCGCGCGCCAGCAAGGCGGTGCCGGCCGGCTTGAACAGCGCCGAGGCGCCGTAGAACAGCGCCGAATTGCGCGCCTCGATCCGCACCGGCAGCACCGGCGCGTTGGTGCGGCGGGCGAAGCGCAGGAAGCCGCGCTGCCAGCGCCCGTCGGTCACCCCGCGCAGGCCCAGGCGGGCCACTTCGCCGGCCGGGAACACGATCACGCACTGCTCCTCGTTCAACGCCGCCTCGATCGCGTGCAGGCTCTCCGCGCTCGGCCGGCCGCCGAGGATGCGGATCGGCAGCAGCAGCCCGCTCAGCCCGTCCAGGGCCAGCAGCAGGTCGTTGGCGATGATCTTGACGTCGCGCCGCACCCGTCCGACCGCGTCGAGCAGGGCCAGCGCGTCGACCGCGCCGGAGGGATGGTTGGCCACGATCAGCAACCGACCGCTGCGCGGGATCCGCTGCAGTTCGGTCGCATCTAGCAGGTAGCGCGCCTGGACGAAATCCAGCGACGCGCTGACGAAATCGAAATCGCGCAGGTGGCTGGTTTCGGCCAGGAACTGGTCGATGTGGTCGAATTTCGACCAGCGCCCGATGGTCCGGATCAACGGCCGGGCCAGCGCGGCGCGGCGGCCGCGGAACCATTGCGGAAAACGTTCTTCCAGTCGGCGTTCGAATTGCAGCATCGGGAATCGTCGCATCTGAGGGCGGCGGTATGCCGCGCAGCCTGGGCCGGCGCGGCGACAGCCACATGGCGGTTTCGGGTCAGTCGCGTGACAGCGCCTTCCCGGCCGGCTCCACGACTGTGCTTCGCGTGCCCGAACGACATGAAATCCGCGCCGTCCTGGCATGCCCGGACAGGGTCCCACGCTCGCCGCGGGCCCGCGCCCGCCCAAAGACCGGGCGGACGACAGGCGTTCAGGAGCCGCTTAACGCCCGGACAACCCCCGGGCACGGCACAATGCGCGCTCCCGGCCGAGGCTGTATCCTATGCGGCCATCTTTTTATCCGAATCGAAGGATATCCGCCCGATGTCGAGCTACCTGTTCACTTCCGAGTCCGTGTCCGAAGGCCATCCGGACAAGATCGCCGACCAGATTTCCGATGCGGTGCTGGACGCCATCCTCGCTCAGGACAAGCGCGCGCGCGTGGCCTGCGAAACCCTGGTCAAGACCGGCGCGGCGATCGTCGCCGGCGAAGTGACCACCAGCGCCTGGGTCGACATCGAAGGCCTGGCGCGCAAGGTCATCAACGACATCGGCTACAACAATTCGAACGTCGGCTTCGACGGCCACACCTGCGCGATCATCAACATGCTCGGCAAGCAGTCGCCCGACATCGCCGCCGGCGTCGATCGCAAGAAGCCGGAAGAACAAGGCGCGGGCGACCAGGGCCTGATGTTCGGCTACGCCTGCAACGAAGCCCCGGAATACATGCCGGCGCCGATCTACTACTCGCACCGTCTGGTCGAGCAGCAGGCCAAGATCCGCAAGCAGAAGAATTCCAAGCTGCCGTGGCTGCGTCCGGACGCCAAGTCGCAGGTCACCCTGCGCTACGACAACGAGCACAAGGTGCTGGGCCTGGACGCGGTGGTGCTGTCGACCCAGCACGACCCGGGCATCAAGCAGAAAGACCTGATCGAAGGCGTGTACGAGCACATCCTCAAGCCGGTGCTGCCGAAGGCGTGGCTCGAGAAGCTGCCGAAGAACAAGGTCCACATCAACCCGACCGGCATCTTCGTGATCGGCGGCCCGGTCGGCGATTGCGGCCTGACCGGCCGCAAGATCATCGTCGACAGCTACGGCGGCATGGCCCGTCACGGCGGCGGCGCGTTCTCCGGCAAGGATCCGTCCAAGGTCGACCGTTCGGCCGCTTACGCCGCGCGCTACGTGGCCAAGAACATCGTCGCCGCCGGCCTGGCCGACCGCTGCGAAGTGCAGGTCTCCTACGCGATCGGCGTGGCCGAGCCGACCTCGATCTCGGTCACCACCTTCGGCACCGGCAAGATCAGCGACGACAAGATCGAGAAGCTGATCCGCAAGCACTTCGACCTGCGCCCGTACGGCATCGTCAAGATGCTCGACCTGATCCACCCGGTGTACCAGCTGACCGCGGCCTACGGCCACTTCGGCCGCAAGCCGAAGGAAGTGACCTACGTCGACGGCGCCGGCAAGAAGCAGACCGCCACCGCGTTCTCGTGGGAAAAGACCGACAAGGCCGACGATCTGCGCAAGGACGCCGGGCTGAAGAAGTAAGCCGTCCGCGCACGCGGTCGACATCGCGACAACCAAAAACGGAGCGCCTCGGCGCTCCGTTTTTTTTTGCGTCGCATCGCCGGCATCCGCCGGCGCGGCGAAGCGATCAGGTCTTGACGTAGATCTCGACCCGGCGATTGAGCTGGCGGCCGGACGGATTGTCGTGGCCGTCGACCTCATTCGGCGCGACCGGCTGCGATTCGCCGAAGCCGCGCGCGTCGGCGTCCTTCGCCGCGCCGCGTTGCCGCAACGCCGCCACCACCGACTGCGCACGGCGATCGGACAAGGACAGGTTGTAGTCGTCGCTGCCCTTGGCGTCGGTGTGGCCGCGGATCTGCATGCCCTTGGCCTCGATCTTGGCCAGGGCCTCGGCCAGCGTGTCGAGCACTTCGGCCGCGTCCGGACGGATGTCCGACTTGTCGAAATCGAACAGCACCTTGTCGTTGAGCGTGATCAGCACGCCGCACGGCGCGCCGGGCACGACGAACTTGTTCAACAGCGGAAAACGCCCGGCCGGCGCGAGCTTCGGGATCGGCGCCATCGCCATTTCGCGCGGCGGCGTGCCGACCGTGCCGCGGCCCTTGCCGTCGTTGCGCACCAGCCCGTCGGGGCCGTTCCAGGTGCCCGAGCCGTCGGCGTTGATGGTGATCAGGCCCTGCGGCCCGTTCCAGCTGCCCGAGCCGTCGCCGTTGTAGGTGATCAGGCCCATCTCGCCGTTCCAGCTGCCGCCGCCCTTGCCGTCCAGCTGGATGGTGTCGCCGCGGCCGTTGTAACTGCCCGAGCCGTCGGCGTTGACGCTGATGGTGGCCTTGCCCGCGTCTTCATCGTCGTCCTCGCCGCCGCCGCCGCTGTTGATCGAACCCGAACCGTCGGCGTTGACCGTGATCAACCCGCCTTGGTAATTGGCCGAACCGCTGCCGTCGGCGTTCAGATCGAAGATACCCTTGCCGTCGTTGCGGGCCAGATTGCCCTGCGCGTCGAGATGGGTGAGGCCCGCGTCGTTGACCAGCGCGCCGTCGTCGCCGCAGCGGGCCGGCTTGATCGTGACGCCCTCGATCGGATTGATCAGCGCCTGCATCGAGCTTTCCAGCGCGCGTTGCGCCGGGGTCACGCCGAGGATGTCGGGCACGACGATGGTCGGAATGACCGGGAACTCGCGATCGCCGGCGGTCAGCGGCGCGGCGTTGGCGGACGGCGCTGTCGCGCTGGTCGAAGCCGCGTCCGCCGTCGCGGCCGCTGTCGGTGCGCCGCTCGATGGATCCGCCGGGGCGGCGGCGCCGTCGCCGCGTCCGCACGCGCACAAGGCGGCGACGAGCGCGGCGAGGGTCAGAAGTCTGCTTGGCACTGCATGCGACATGGTCCACTCCGTTGGTTGTCGGCGGCGTTTATAGCATCGCGGCCACGACAGGTGCGACCGGCGGACCGCCTACCTGCGAACGCGGTCGCGCACGCGATCCGCATCGACGACCCTCCGGCGCGCGGCCCCGCCTCACATCCGCTTCATCGCCAGCCCACACTCGCCGGTCACTCTGCGTCCGACCGCACGGCTTGAACCGATACCGGAGAGAACATGAACAAAATCAATTCGCCGACCATCTTGTCGCTCGCCCTGATCGCACTCGGCGGCGCCTGCCTGCTCGCGTTCCACCTGATCGGTTCGACGATCGATGCGCAAGGCATGCTGCACGAGCCGTTCGGGCTGATACCGATCGGCTGGTTGTTGATCGTCGGTGGCGCGGCGGCGGGAGTCGTCGCGGCCATCCGCCATGGATTGCGTGGGCGAGCGCACAGTAAAAGCTAATCCGGCAGTACTGCCTCAGGTCTCGTCCTGCATCACTTAAGCGCACGCGTCGTAACACCAGGCGCTTTCGCCCCTCGCGACCGATCGCGATAGCCGACGTCTTTCGGCGTCGGCTATCGCGCTCTTGAAGACGGCTTTTTTGCCTGTGACGAGATGGTCGCCCTCGCCGATGCAACCCTATCGGCGGAGCGGCAATTACTGCGCCGAAGTTTCGACCACCCACTGTGTGCCCTGCTGACTGAGCACGCTACCGTCGCTTGCAACGCACAACAGCGGGAACTGCGGCGACACGCGCCGAGGCGTGCAGTTGAACGGCGCCTCGGAGACTTTGTGCCAGTCGTCGATCTTTGGATCGAAGCTGTACAACTCCCATACACCGCTAAAGGCATTCATGTTCCAACGGCTCGCGTAGCCACTGTCGGCGGTATCGAACTGCACGTCGGTAACCGTATACGGCGGGCGGCCTACTTGTTTCCAGTGGTCGCCGAGGTCGCCGGACACGAAGATCTTCGTGAAAGCGCCGCCGCCCGACAGCATGGCGATCGTGCCGGTTTTCGCGTCGATCCGGAACGCGTGGAACACACGGGGCGTACTGATCGTCTTCCATTGCATCGATTGCAGATCCAACCTGCGCATTTCGCTGACCAGTCCCAGGTAGTATGAACCGCCCCACGATTGCGGCATCGGGCCGGGCCAATAGACATCTTTCTTGAGATCGATCGGAAATTCGCCGGCCACGCTCAAATCCGCTAGATCGTCTCGACGCGCGACGTACACCGTGACCCGATTGAACGCAGGCGGCCATCCCGGCAAAAAAGGCACCTGCCGCCCGGTGGTAACCAGCCAGTACGACGACTGCCGATCGATATCGATCACCGCCTCATCGCTACCGAAGGTTTTGAGCACCGACCAGGTGACGCCCTGATCGTCGCTGCGGCGCAATACACCATCTTCTGAACCGGCCAACAGACTTTCACCCTTGCGTTCGATCGCGGAAATCTTGCGCAGCGTATCGATGCCGATACTGCCCCATTGGCCGTCGGCGTGGCGCACCCGGATCTGGCCCAGGTCGGCGCCGAAATACAGCCTCGAATCCTCGCCCAGCGCGGCTTCGTCCGCCAATGGCGGTGTCACTGAACGCGCCAGGCGCAGAAATTCTTCATTGCTCTGCGCCGCCTTGAGCTTGCCTATCACCGAAGGTTTGTTGACCTTGCGGTCGTAGGCCATCATCAAGTTGACGATCAGGCCCTGGCCCGTACCAGGCATGGCCAGCTCGAATGGCTTGGGCGGGGTCTGCGGCTGCCAGCGCAGTGGTTCTGTCGAGGCCAGATAGGGCTTGAATTCGGTCAGCGCCACGTCGATGTCATGCGCGTTCTCGGCCGGCCGCAGCGGTAGCACCACCACTTCATAGCCACCGATATTGATCGGCACCAGACTGCCCAGATCGGTCACGCGGCCGGCCTGGACTTCGAAGGTGGTGTATTCGCCCCACTCGTACCGGTCCCAACGGGCAATGCGGTACTGCCCCGGAGCGAGCCAGCGGCCGTAAGCGTTCTTACCCTTGTCGCTGCGCTCATCGAGCAACTCCTCGCGCGCTCCAGCCACGGTCGACTTCACGCTCGTGCCAACGGAGGTACCGAGCCGTATGCCTGAGCCCTTGGGATAGTTGACGTAGACGTAGCCATGCGTCGCGGCCAATTGGGCCGGCACTTGCGGGACCGGCTTGGCCGCCCACACCGACGCGGCCCACAGCAGGCCGATACTCAAACAAACAAGTCGCATTGGATTCCCCCCGGTAATGGCGCAATTATGCGCAACTCGCGGCGGATCCTCGCGGGAAATCATTGATCGCGACAAAAAGCAGGGCGCCGCGGCGCCCTGCTTCATTGCTTCGCAAGCGGCGAGCTTACTTGCCGGCCCGAGCCTTCTCGCCGTTGCCAGCGGATTCGGCGGACTTCGCCTCCGCCTTGGCATTCTTCACATACAACTCCAGCCACCGATTGGTCTCGGCCATCATCTGCATGATCGATTCGCGCGCGCGGTAGGCGTGGCTTTCGTTCGGCAGCATCACCAGCCGGGCGTGTCCGCCCAGGCCCTTGATCGCGGCGTACATGCGTTCGCTCTGGATCGGGAAGGTGCCGGAGTTGTTGTCCTGCTCGCCGTGGATCAGCAGCAGCGGGTCCTTGATCTTGTCGGCGAAATTGAACGGCGACATCGCCTCGTAGGTGGACTGCGCCTGCCAGTAGTTGCGTTCCTCGGCCTGGAAACCGAACGGCGTCAACGTGCGGTTGTAGGCGCCGCTGCGGGCGATGCCGGCCTTGAACAGACGGGTGTGGGCCAGCAGGTTCGCGGTCATGAACGCGCCGTAGGAATGGCCGCTGATCGCGATGCGGTCGCGGTCGGCGACGCCGCGCCGCACCACTTCGTCGACCGCGGCCTGGGCGCTGGCGGTGAGCTGCTGGATGTAGCTGTCGTTGGGTTCGTGGTCGCCTTCGCCGACGATCGGCATCGACGGATTATCGAGCACCGCATAGCCCATCGCCAGATACGGCAGCGGGCCCCAATAACTCACCGCGTTGAAGCGGTACGGCGAATCGTTGACCTGGCTGGCCGCGCTGGCGGATTTGAATTCGGCCGGATACGCGTACATCAGCATCGGCAGCGGCCCGTCGCGCTTGGCGTCATAACCGGCCGGCAGATACAGGCTCGCGGTCAGCTCGACGCCGTCGGCCCGCTTGTAGCGGATCTGTTCTTTCTTGATGTCCTTGAGTTGCGGGGTCGGGTGCGGGAAATGGGTGAGCGCCTGCGGCGCGGCGTCGGCCGCGGACAGGTCGCGCAGGGTCAGATTGCTCGGCTCGGTCGGCGATTCGCGCGTGGTCAGCAGGCGCTTGGCGTCGGCGTCTAGCAGGGCGAGCGGTTTTTCGTAATACGGCGCCTGCGAATGGAACAGGCGGGTGCGCTTCTTGTCGGCCAGATCGAAGCGGTCCAGGAACGGACGGTCGCCTTCGGCCGAAGCGCCTTCGCCGCTGTAGTACAGGCTGGCGCCGTCGCTGGAAGTGAGCAGGCGCTCGCGGCCGTTGGCGTCGCGCTGCATCAGCGGCTCGCCCGGATCGTTGTAGCGGTCTTCGCTGCTGCCCTCGAAGATCAACTCGGGCGCGCGATCGCCGTGATCGGGCGCGATGCGCCATTGCCGGACCTGACGCGTCTTCCACCACGACTCTTCGATCAGGGCCAGATCGTCGCGGCCCCAGCGCGCGCCCTCGAAACGCGAGGACAGGCGCGCAAGGGTTTGCGGCGGCTTGTCGAACGGCGCGGCCTGCATCAGCACCGCGTCGCGGATATCGGCCGCGCGGGCGGGATCGCCGCCGTCCTGCGCTTCGGCCCAGACCAGGGTCGCCGGCACGTCGCTGCGCCAGGCGATGTCGCGCACGCCGGTCGGCACCGCGTCGTTGCCGGTCGGCAGGCCTTCGACCAAGGGCAGCCGCGCGACTTCGTGTTCGAACTTGCCGTCGGGCGTCAGCACATCGATGCGATGCGCGAATCGCGACGCCGGCACCTGATACGAGAACGGTCGCTCCAGCGTGGTCGCCAACAGATGGCGGCCGTCCGGCGACGGCTCGACTTCGACGTACAACGCCGGCAATCCGGCCTTGCTCACCTGGCCGGTCAGGTCGACCGTGGCCAGTTGCGAGCGCAGGTAGTACTCGAACAGGCGCGCGTCGTTCTCGTTGCGCAGCAGGTCCTGGTAGGTGCGGATCTGGCGCACGGTGGCGCTGGCCTGGGTTTCCTGCGCGGCCGGACCGGTCGGGGTGGCGTCGCTCGGCGGCGCCTCGCCCTGCCCTTCGGGCTGCAACTGCACCAGCAGGCGGCGGCTGTCGGGCATCCACTGATAACCGGCGCCGACCGTGTTGAGGCCGGACACCAGCTTGCGCGCGTGGCGCGTCTCCAGTTCGATCAGCCACAACTCGTTAGCCGCGCTGGCGGTGTCGATGCGGTTGAACGCGATCCAGCGCTGATCGGGCGACCACTGCAAGGTCGCCAGCGACAACGGCGACGGCAGGCCTTGAATCTCGATGCGCTTGCCGGTGCCGGTGTCGAGCAGGCTCAACTGGCTGCCGAAACTGAAACGGCTCTGCGCGCGGACCCGCGGATGGATGCGCAGGCCGGCGAGTTTCAACTCCGGTTGCGCGACCACGGCGATGCCCGGCAGCGACGGCGTCTGCACCAGCGCCATGCGGTCGCGGCGCGGGCTCAGGAACATCTGCGGCGGGCGCGGCGCATCGACGATGGCTTGCAGCGGTTTGGGCGGCAACTGGTAGCCGTCGGCGAGCGGCTTGGCCGCGGCCGGCGCGGCGTTGCTGGCTTTTTGCGCGGCCATGGCCGGCGGGGTCAGGCCCAGGGCCAGCAGCAGGCCCAGCACGAGCAGGCGGTGGCCGCGTTGCGGCGTGCGGCGGGTCGCGTGACGGGTCGTCGCGAGGGATGTCATCGAATGCGGTCCTCAGGGAAATGAACGTCGGAGTCGCGGGACCGGCGCTGACGCCAACGGGGCCGGCCCGGCGCTCCCCCGCCCGAGCTTAGCCCGCGCGCGCGGCGGGCGGCTTATGCCATTCGGGCCGATGGCCGTGCCGGCGCGGTCCGGCGCGACGCGATGAATGCCGGTTCAGGCCCATCAGGCCGACATAGGCCGGCATAGGCCGGCATAGGCCGACACAAGCCGGTTCAGCCCCGATCCGCGCGACGCGACGGCGTACCGTGCGGCTGTCATCGGCGCCGCGATATACTGCGCGCTCAGCCCGCCGAGGGGCGCTGCGACCGTGAACGCCACGGCCAGGCTCGGCGAGGCGCAGGTCCCAACGGCGCCCGGTTTGAGTCCAACGACTCGCCGGACCCCGGCATCCGCCGGCTCCCCAAAGAACTGGAGCGACATCCAATGAACGCAGCACTCAAGACCTTCTCGACCGAAGGCGATTACAAGGTCGCCGACATCTCCCTGGCCGACTGGGGCCGCAAGGAAATCGACATCGCCGAGCACGAAATGCCGGGCCTGATGTCGATCCGCAAGAAGTACGCCGTCGCCCAATCGCTCAAGGGCGTGCGCGTGACCGGCTCGCTGCACATGACCATCCAGACCGCGGTGCTGATCGAGACCCTGCGCGACCTCGGCGCCGACGTGCGCTGGGCCTCGTGCAACATCTTCTCGACCCAGGACCACGCCGCCGCCGCGATCGCCGCCAGCGGCACCCCGGTGTTCGCCTGGAAGGGCGAGTCGCTGGAGGAATACTGGGACTGCACGCTCGAAGCGCTGACCTTCCCGGGCACCGGCGCCGACAAGCACCTCGGCCCGCAGCTGGTCGTGGACGACGGCGGCGACGTCACCCTGCTGATCCACAAGGGCTATGAGCTCGAGAACGGCGACGGCTGGGTCAACACCCCGTCGGGCAACCACGAAGAACAGGTGATCAAGAACCTGCTCAAGCGCGTGCACGCCGAGCGTCCGGGCTTCTGGCACACCGTCGTGCGCGACTGGAAGGGCGTTTCGGAAGAGACCACCACCGGCGTGCATCGCCTGTATCAGCTGGCCGAAGCCGGTGGTCTGTTGGTCCCGGCGATCAATGTCAACGACTCGGTCACCAAGTCCAAGTTCGACAACCTGTACGGCTGCCGCGAGTCGCTGGCCGACGGCCTAAAGCGCGCGATGGACGTGATGCTGGCCGGCAAGGTCGCGGTCGTGTGCGGTTACGGCGACGTCGGCAAGGGTTCGGCCCACTCGCTGCGCGCGTACGGCGCCCGCGTCGTGGTCACCGAGATCGACCCGATCAACGCCCTGCAGGCGGCGATGGAAGGCTTCGAAGTCAACACCGTCGAAAGCACCCTCGGCCGCGGCGACATCTACGTCACCACCACCGGCAACAAGGACGTGCTGACCCTGGCCCACATGCAGGGCATGAAGGACCAGGCGATCGTCTGCAACATCGGCCACTTCGACAACGAGATCCAGGTCGACGCGCTGGTCGCTTCCGGCGCCAAGCACCTCAACATCAAGCCGCAGGTCGACAAGTACACCTTCGCCGGCGGCAACTCGATCTTCCTGCTGGCCGAAGGCCGCCTGGTCAACCTCGGCTGCGCCACCGGCCACCCGAGCTTCGTGATGTCGAATTCGTTCTCGAACCAGACCCTCGCCCAGATCGACCTGTGGGCGAACAAGGACAGCTACGAGGCCAAGGTCTACATCCTGCCGAAGAAGCTCGACGAAGAAGTCGCGCGCCTGCACCTGGAAAAGATCGGCGTGAAGCTGACCACGTTGACCGACGATCAGGCCAAGTACCTGGGCGTGTCGGTGGACGGTCCGTACAAGCCGGATCATTACCGCTACTGATCGCTCGCCTTCGGGCGAAGAGCGACAACAAAACGGGCGCCTTCGGGCGCCCGTTTTCGTTTTCGGCGCATGCGGTCGCATGCGCGCGAACCATGCTGGAACGAGGCCTTGCACCTAGGGTCCCTCCGAGCTGGCAAGCCCGGCCGCCGCCGCTAGGCTGGTCTCAATCCCCCGCAGGAGCGCCTCCATGATCCGCCCGATCGATGGCCCCTCGTTCCCGACCTACACCCCGCCCGCGAACGATCCGGCGCCGGTCGAAGTCGGTACGCGCGAGTATTACCAGCAGCGCCTGGCCGACTTCGAGCTACGCAATCCGGGCATGACGCCGCCGGATTACTACATGGGCTACGGCGACAAATACATGGAACGCTTCGCCGAGCTGGACAGCACCGACCTGTCGTCCGAAGGCCTGGCCTGGCGCGATCGCACCACCACGGCATTGCAGACCGCGATCGAGGACTACCGTATCCGCGACCCGGAAGGCTTCGCCGATCTGGAACGCGACTCCGACGCGTTCCGTCGCTTCGCCTTCGCCAGTCACCCTGATGCCTACGTCGACTCGGGCCTGTACGACTTGTCAGTGCAGGACCTCAGCGTGATCGCGCTGACCCCGGACATCAACGATGTGCTGAGCCAGGAAGGCATCGACCAGACCAAGATCACCATCGGCAAGCTCGACGCAGACGATGTGCCCGAGATTCTCGGCGACACCGGCCTGCAATACCTGCGCGACGCCGGGCCCTGGGCGTTCACGCCGCAAGGTCTGGGCATCGGCATCGCCAAGCAGGGCGAGCGTCTGTTCGACCGGCTGACCGAGCAATCCTGGTTCCCCGACGTGGACCTGCCGACGGTCGCGGTGCCGGACATCAGGGATCTGGTGCCCGATATCGACTTGCCGGATATTCCGGGTATCCCGGGGATCTGAGCGCCACCCCACGGTGTCGGCGGGCGTCGAGCGCGAACAGATCGCTCGCTCACGCGATACGGAAAATCTTGCGGGCGCCTTCGGGCGCCCGTTTTCGTTGGCGTCGACGCGATTGCCTCAGCAAGCCATCAATCCGCGCCGACGGCCCATTGCAAGCCACGTCGATCTCGGACGATCGGCTTCAAGGTCGCTTGCTGATCTTGTCAAGCAACAAGACCGCGCCGATCGAAGCAACCAGAATCAGGGGCGACCAGAGCAGTGACAGCTCGAAAATCACGATCAGTAACGTTACCGCCAACCCGACCGCGCTGACGACGATCGAGACGATGACCGAATCCGCGAACGACGTTTTCATGCGGTGCAGTTCTCCACGACGGCCAGACTCAATCCGGACCATTATCGCTACAGCGCCAGGCGCTCGCGCAACTCGCGCGACTGCCGCCGCGACACTTCGATCCGGCTGCCGTCCTTGAGTTCCAGTTCGAAGCCGTCGTTGACCGCCAGATCGATCGCCTTGACCGCGCGCAGGTTCACCAAGGTGTTGCGGTTGGCGCGAAAGAACAGCGCCGGGTCCAATCGCGCTTCCAGCGCGCTCAGGCTGCGCGCGAGCAGCGCGCATTCGCTGCGGAACCAGACCCGCGCGTAATTGCCGTCGACCACGATCCGGCTGATTTCGCGCAGCGCCACGAACCAGCAGCGTTCGCCTTCGCGCAGGAACACCTGATCGTCCGCGCCCAGCAGGCCGCGCGGCGCGGCGCCGGGCCACGGCGCTTCGGTCAGGCGCGCATCCGGCAGGCGCGCACGCGCACGCTGCAGTGCCGCGGCCAGGCGCGAGGCGTCGACCGGCTTGACCAGATAGTCCAGCGCATTGGCCTCGAACGCGCGCACGGCGTATTGGTCGTAGGCGGTGGTGAACACCACCAGCGGCGCGCTGTCGAGCCCGTCGATCACGTCGAAGCCGGTGCCCGACGGCATCTGGATATCCAACAGCACCAGATCCGGACGCAGACGCGCGATCGCGGCCTGCGCCGCGGGCACGTCGTCGGCTTCGCCGAGCAGTTCGATGTCCGGCAGGTCGGCGAGCAAGGTGCGCAGTTCCTGCCGCGCCAGCCGGGTGTCGTCGACGATCAGCACGCGCAACGGGCGAGCGTTCATTGCGGTATCTCCAACTGCGCGATCACCCGGTTGCCGCGTTGCTTGAGTTCGAACCGCCCGGCGTGGCCGCCGTGAGCCAGGCGCGTGCGCAGATAGGCCAGACCGACCCCGCGTCGCGCCGGCTCGGGATCGATGCGGCCGGGATTGCCGACCTCGATATGCAGGCGACCGTTTTCGCAATGCGCACGCACGCTGAGTTCGCCGCCTCCGGGCGTGCACGCGATGCCGTGCTTGACCGCGTTCTCGACCAAGAGTTGCAGCGCCATCGGCGGCAACCGCGCGCTCAACGCGCCGGCGTCGATGTCGCGCTGTACGCGCAGCCGATCCTCGTAATGCACCGCTTCGACCGCGAGGTAATCCTCGACCACCGCCAATTCCTCAGCCAGGCTGGCCTGCTCGCGCTGACTGTGATCGAGGGCGTGGCGCAAGGTATTGGACAGCCGCGTGACCAGTTCGCGCGCGCGCTCGGTGTCCTCGTTGATCAGCGCGCGCAGGTTGTTGAGCGCGTTGAACACGAAATGCGGGTTCAGGCGCGCGCGCAGCGCATCGAGTTCGAACGCGTTGCGCAACGACTCGGCATTGAGCCGGGCGATCTCGCCTTCGCGATAACGCTGCATCGCCATGGTCCAGCTCCACAACGCGGCCCACAGGCCCAGCATGAACGCGGTGTTGGCCCAGTACACGAACAGCATCGCCGGGCGGTAGCCGGTCGATTGCGGCAACGACACCCAGCCCTGGCTCAGCGCCAGCTTCAGCGTCGGGATCAGCAGCAGCTGCGCCAAGGTCGCGCCGAGCAGCACGCACAGCAACAAGCGCGCGGCCAGCCGGACCGGCCCGAGTTCGAACCAATGCCGCCGCAACGCGATGCGCCGCATCGCGCCGCCGATCGCCCACAGCTCCAGCGACAGCAGCACGCTGATTAGGATCGAGCCTGAGCTCATGCCGCCGAACACCACCGCCAGGGTCAGGTTGAACACGGCCAGGCCGGTCCAGAACGCGGCGTCGGCCAGGGCGGTACGCAGTTGCGTTCGCGACATGCGGCGGTTTCCGTCAGAAAAAATACGATTTCGATAAGACAGAACACGGCCGCGACGAAGCGCGGCCGTGCTGGTGCATCACACCGGTGGCGCGATCAGCCGCCGTGGCCGGCGCCGGCATCGATGAAACCGCGCACCTGATCCTGCAGCCACTTCGGGTCGTCCCACATCAGGAAATGGTAACCGGCCTGGCTCAATTCGATACGCACTCCGTCCAGGGTCGCGTACTGGGCCTTGAAGATCGCGGTCGTCGACTCCTTGGTCGCGCCGTAGCTCGCATACGCCGCCCACGAGCCGAGCAACAGGGTCGGCGCCTTGATCTTCGCCAACTGCGGACGCAGGTCGGTGACCATCATTTCGTACATCGCCTGCGCGGTGGTGGCGCGATCGCTGGCCTCGCCCCATTGGACCAGGGTGGCCACGCGCTTTTCGTCCAGGCTCATGCCCTTGACCGCGTTGGCGATGCCCAGACGATACGTGTCGGCATCCTGTTCGGTCATCCGCTTGCGCATCGCCTCGGCCATCGGCTTGACCGACTCGGCGGTCGCGGCCGGGTTCTGCAACGCGCCCAGGAACGCCAGCGAGTCCACGATCACCAGACGATCGATCGCCTTGGGCTGCTCGATCGCCATCTCCAGCGCGATGAACCCGCCCAGGCTATGCCCCATCACCACCGGCTTGGCCAGCTTGCGATCCTTGATGTAGGCCAGCAGACGATCGCGCATCGAATCGACGAAACGATCGGTCTTGACCGCCGCCGCGCCTGCGAAACCGGGCAACTGCACGATGTGGCATTGCACACGGTCCGCCTGCAGGGCCGCGCAGGTCTCGCGCCAGGTCTCGCCGGCGCTGTTGAGCCCCGGAATCATCAGCACCGGCCGACCCTCGCCGACGACCTCGACCGACAGGTCCTGGAACTGCACGGTCTTGGCCTGCGCGCCGCCGGCCGCGATCAACACGGCGGCGGCCAACGCGATACGACGCAGCAAACGCGAACGGGATAGCGAATTCATCGAAGGGCTCCAGAGCCTGGGTGGTGGACGCACCTTGCCCGGTTCCCCGCGCCGCCTCGGCGGATAAATGACGAGCGGCCGCGGCGGCTGGCGAGCGGCTTGGGGGCTGGAAGAGCGGTGGGGCGATTCTCGCCGTTGCGCGGTGTAGATGCCGGCGTTGCGATGCGCATCGCGGCGGGTCAGCTCGATACGCGGCTTATTCGTCCCGCTGCCGCAACGACCAAAACCCAATATCCCGTCGCATCCGATAGCCATTGCGCTCATACAACCCGATCGCGCGCGGGTTCTCGTGGCTCACGTGCAGAAACGGGATGCGGCCGCGCGCGTGGTTGTCGTTGGACAGGAAGATCAGCAGCTGGCGCGCGTGGCCGCGGCCGAGGAAGTCGGGGTGGGTGCAGATGGCGCTCAATTCGGTGTAATCGTCGGTGCCCATGCGCTCGCCGGCCATCGCGGCGAGGCGGCCTTCCTGGTAGATGCCGAAGTAGCGGCCCAGTTGCATGGTGTGCGGGCGGAAGTAGTGCGGGTAGACCAGCGCGGTCAGCGCGAGTACGTCGTCGCGATGGCTCGGGCCGAGTTCGACGATGCGCGCGCTGTCGTCAGGCGGCGGCGCGGCGATCGGTTCGGGACAGATCATCTGGGCCAGATCGGTGATATGACGCAGTTCCCATCGCGCGTACAGCGCGGGAGTGCGCGCCAGCAGCAGCGCGGTGTCGCCCGGCGGCAGCAGCGACGGCAGCAGGTCTTCGACGTCTTGGTCGGCTTCGGCCACGCCGAGGAACGGCGCGATCTGCGCCGGATAGCGGGCCATGCGCGCGTCGCCGATGGCGAGCGTCTGGTGACGGCTGCGCAGCGATCGCCAGATCGGGTTGTCGAGGGGGTGATCGGTCATGACCAAACGCGATGTGGGAACCGCTCCCATCTATAGCGCAGTGGCGGCGGAGTCGCAGTAGGTTTGCGTCGCATCGTTGCCTGCAAGCCGCGATGCGAACCGCGTCATACCCATCGCTCAGTCGCCGGCCGCGCGCGCAATCGGCAGGACCGCGGCTCCGCCGGCGCCCTACCGCCTCTCGATACCATTCATCGCGATAAAGAGATATTATCGAATCTTCCCACCGCCGCGGCCCCGCCCATGCTGCCGATCAGCTTCGAGTTCTATCCCCCCAAGACCGACGAACAACGCGGTCAGCTCGACAAGACCGCGATCAAGCTCAAGCCCTACGCACCGAGCTATGTCTCGTGCACCTTCGGCGCCGGCGGCTCGACCCTGAACTACACGCCCGAGACCATCCGCCGGCTGCGCGCCAAGCACCAGCTAGACGCCGCGCCGCATCTGTCCTGCGTCGGCGGCACCCGCGCCGAAATCCGCGAACTGCTGCAGCTGTATCGCGAGATCGGCTGCAAGCGCCTGGTCACCCTGCGCGGCGACCTGCCCTCGGGCATGGCCAGCGCCGGCGACCTGCGCTACGCCAACGAACTGGTCGAATTCATCCGCGCCGAAACCGGCGACCATTTCCATATCGAAGTGGCGGCCTATCCGGAAACCCATCCGCAGGCGCGCGACGCGCATTCGGACCTGGAGAATTTCAAGCGCAAGGTCCGCGCCGGCGCGGACGGCGCGATCACCCAGTATTTCTACAACGCCGATGCGTATTTCCGTTTCGTCGACGACGTGCGCGCGGCCGGCATCGACATCCCGATCGTGCCGGGCATCATGCCGATCTCCAATTTCAGCCAGCTGCGCCGTTTCTCCGACCTGTGCGGCGCGGAGATTCCGCGCTGGGTCGCGCAGCGCATGCAGGCCTACGGCGACGACGTCGACAGCATCCGCGAATTCGGCGCCGACGTGGTCGCGCGCCTGTGCAGCCGCTTGATCGAAGGCGGCGCGCCGGGCCTGCATTTCTACACGCTCAATCTGTCCAAGCCCACGCTGACCGTGCTGTCGCGCATCGCCTGATCGCGCGATGCCCGCATGCATCGGTCGTAAGCACTCGGCCGCAAGCGCGTTCGTGCCGAGATATTCAGACACATTAAGACATCGCGTTTGCGTCACAAAAATCGCCTTTGGTGCCTAGCACCAAAGGCGAATTGCTAGGCGAGTTCTCAGCCTGCGCTTGTCCTGCGACAAGTTCGGTCTTGAGCCTTGCGACGCGACGGTAGCCCACTGACTCCAGGATGCATCGCCGCGACGAGCGATGCCCTCGCGACCGCCGTCGCGCACCCAGGCCACGGGTGCGCGGCGCGCAGCGGTCCTCAATGGAGAGTGAGCATCATGTCCGCACGCCACGCACTATTGCCTCTGAATTTCGCCATCGCCCTGTCGCTGGGCCTGGCCGGCGCCGCCTCGGCCGCCGAACCGGCTCCGCTGTTCTCCACCCCCGCCGCCAGCGTCGCGCGCAGTCTCAACAGCGATCTGGCCTATCGGGCGATCAAGTCCGATCGCGCCGCGGTCAGGATCGACCTGGTCCGCGCCGACGCCGCGCAGATCAACGAATCCCAGGAAGAACTGCTGCTCAACCTCGCGCCGGGCGTCAATCTGAAAGCGCACAAGCTGCAGGCGCAGCGCAAGGCCGACGGCATCGTGATCTGGCAGGGCCTGGTCGGCGATCCGAACACCCAGCTCAAGCGCATCAATAAATTCACCGGCGCCGAGCTGATCGACAACCCGGAAGAGTCGGCGATCATCGTGCGCCAGGGCGATCAGATGTCCGGCACCGTGCGCACCGGCGGCAAGCTGTATCGCATCGATCCGCTCAAGAACGGCGGCCACACCGTCAGCCTGATCAACGAAGCGCTGATGCCGGCCGATCATCCGGCCGCGGCGTACAGCGCCAAGCCGGTCGTGCCGTTCCTCAACGATCCCAAGTTCGACGAAGCCGCGGCCGTCGAGAAAGCGCCGGCGGTGGTGCGGGTGATGGTGGTCTACACCCAGGCCGCCGCCAACGCGGTCGGCAACACCTTGACCAAGGCCAACCTGGCGATCACCGAGAGCAACCAGAGCTTCGCCAACAGCGCGGTCAACGTGCGTTTCGAACTCGCCGGCCAGTACACCAACAGCTATGTCAGCGCCGGTTTCAACACCGACCTGAGCCGCTTCTCCGGCACCACCGACGGCTACCTCGACAGCTACCACACCACCCGCAACACGATCAAAGCCGACGTCAACGTGCTGATCATCACCGATCCGGCGTACTGCGGCCTGGGCTATCTGAACTCGAACGCGGCCAGCGCCTTCAGCGTGGTCGGCGCCAGCTGCATGACCGGCTACTACAGCTTCGCCCACGAGATCGGCCATAACTTCGGCGCGCACCACGATCCCAGCAACGGCACCAACACCGTGTATCCCTACGGCCACGGCTACTGGGGCCCGGGCAATGCGTGGCGCACGATCATGGCTTACAGCTGCGGCAGCAACTGTCCGCGCCTGAACTATTGGTCGAACCCGAACATCACCTACAACGGTTCGCCGATGGGCACCGCGGCCAAGAGCAACAACGCGCGCGTGTTGAACGAACGCGCGACGACGGTGGCGGCGTTCCGCAACTGATCGCGCTCTACCCTTCTCCCGTTCGCGGGAGAAGGGGGTCCGAAGGACCGGATGAGGGCGCGCGAAGCCTCGAACGACGGTGCAATTCGGGCTTACCCTCACCCCAACCCCTCTCCCGCAAACGGGAGAGGGGCTTTCAGCGACACGATTTCAGCCCTACGCACTGGGCACAACCCGCCACCGGCGCTAGTCTTCGCGGATGCCCGTGCCCGCCCGACTTCGTCTGCTGCTGTTGCTGACCGCCGCCCCCGCCGCGTTGTTGCTGCATTCCAGCCCGGCGCAAGCGCAGATCCGCCGCTGCACCGACGCGCGCGGCAATTCGGTCTACACCGACCGCGACTGCGCCAGCGCCGGCGGCGTCGACCGCCTGCCGCGCGGCGCCGCGCCCGCGCAGCAAACGCCGTACACCGGCGGCTGCGCGCGCAATCTGCGCGATCTGGTCGGCCAGATCACCAGCGCGATCGACGCCCACGACGGCAACAAGCTCGCCGCGGTGTATCACTGGGCCGGCATGTCCGACGATCGCGCCTATGCGGTGATCGAACGATTGGACGCGATCGCGCAACGGCCGCTGCTCGACATCGCGCCGGTGATGCCGTCGGTGCCCGAACCCGACGCCGTGCCCGGCGCCTGGACCACCTTGCCTCCGGCCGCGCCGAACGCCGCACTCGCGCCGCTGCCGCCGATCACGCCGTCGGCGCCGGCCGGGCTGGGCCGTCCGGCCGGCATGAGCGGCGAACAGACCGCGCAAGCCGCGCCCGCCGGCGAAACCGCCACGCAGGCCGCCGCCGCGCCCGCGCCGGTGCCGCATCGGCGCGCGCCGGTCGCGCTGCGCCTGGAGCAAACCCTCGGCAACGGCGTCACGCCGTCACGCACCGTGTTCGGCCTGACCCGCCACTACGGCTGCTGGTGGATCAAAGGCTGAACAGGCGTGCCGCCACGGCGCGGCAACGCACCGGCGAGGCATCGGCTTGGGTCGGCCCCCGGGCGCAGGGCACAATAGCGGTTTCCCCTCCCCACCACGGAAGCCGACGATGCAATACCCCGAATGGATCTGGCACAACGGTGCGATCAAGCGCTGGGCCGAAGCGACCACCCACGTCATGTCGCACGCGCTGCATTACGGCTCGTCGGTGTTCGAGGGCATCCGCACGTACGACACGCCGAACGGCCCGATCATCTTCCGTTTGAACGACCACAACACGCGTCTGTTCGCCTCGGCGAAGATCTACGACATGGGCATTCCGTATTCGCTCGAGCAGATCAACGCCGCCTGCCATGAAGTCATCAAGGCCAACGGCAACACCACCGATTACCTGCGTCCGGTCGCCTACCGCGGCCTGGGCGGCTTCGGCCTGTCGGCCGACACCCCGACCGACGTCGCCGTGGCGACCTGGAAGATGGGCCAGTACCTCGGCGCCAGCGTGCTCGAGGAAGGCATCGACGCCTGCGTGTCGAGCTGGCAGCGGTTCGCGCCGAACACCATCCCGGCCGGCGCCAAGGCCGGCGGCAATTACCTGTCGGGTCAGCTGGTCGCGCGCGAAGCGCGTCGCCTGGGCTTCGGCGAAGGCATCGCCCTGGCCTCGACCGGCCTGCTGTCGGAAGGCGCCGGCGAAAACCTGTTCCTCGTCTTCAACGGCGCGCTGCACACCACCCCGGTCAGCGCCGCGCTGCTCAACGGCCTGACCCGCAACACCATCATCACCCTGGCGCGCGACGTCGGCATCGAAGTTATCGAACGCGACCTACCGCGCGAGTATCTGTACCTGTGCGACGAGTTGTTCATGTGCGGCACCGCCGCCGAGATCACCCCGATCCGCTCGGTCGACGGCCGTCAGGTCGGCACGGGCCGCCGCGGTCCGGTGACCGAGCGCATCCAGGAGCTGTTCTTCGGCCTGTTCAACGGCAAGACCGCGGACAAGTACGGTTGGTTGGAAGCGGTCAAGTAAGCCGTAGAGGTCGAGTAACTCGGAGCCGCGAGTAATTCGAAACGGCAAGTAAGCGCGAATGCGCTTAGCTGTTCCCCCCTTTACAAAGGGGGGCCAGGGGGGATTTGCTTTTGCTTTGCTTCGTAAAGTCGCAACAGCAACAGCAAAAGCAAATCCCCCGCGCCACGCTTCACGTACACCCATCGTAGTTACGCAAGGCGCAGCCCCCTTTTTCAAAGGGGGCGCATCGATACGCGGCACATCGATACGCGACACGGTGCAGGGAACGGGCTACGAAGCCGCGACACCGTCGCGCATCGGAGATATCAGCGGAGTTCCGCGGTGCCAAGCATCGCAAGACCTCGGGTCGTCGCAACGATCAACCGACCCATCGAACGATCGACGCAGACAGAGCCACGCGGCCGCGGGCTTCAATCCACCCGCTCGAACTTCAACGTAGCCACCACCCCGACCGTCTCGCCCGGCTTCACCCGCACGTCCCAGCCATACAGCTCGCACAGCCGGCGCACGATCGACAGACCGATGCCGCCGCCCTGCGAATGGCCGGCATGGGTGCCGCGATACCCGCGTTCAAACAGCTTGGCCGCGTCCTCGGCGCTCAGACCCGGACCCGAATCAATCACCTCGACCGAGCGCGGATGCAATCGCACCACGACCTCGCCTTGGGTGGTGTACTTGACCGCATTGCCGATCAGGTTGCCCAGCGCCACCGCCACCGCGGCTTCCGGCGCGTCGACCACCAGGCCGCGCTCGCCTTCGACCCGCAACGCCAGCGCCTTGCCGCCGAGTTGGGCGCGATGCGCTTCGAGCAGTTGTTCCGACAGCTTGGCGATATCGGTCGCGCCGTGGCCGCGCTCGTTGCGCGACAACAGCAGCAGCGCGCTGATCAGGTCGGTGCATTGCTGCTCGGCGCGCTGGATACGCAACAACCGGTTGCGAGTCTTGTCCTCGATGTCCGGCCGCGACAGCAGCAGTTCGACCGCGCCCTTGATCACCGCCAGCGGCGTGCGCAACTCGTGGCTGACGTCGGCGTTGAACTCGCGGTCGCGCTGGACCACGTTGGTCAGGCGCTCGGCGTAATCGTCCAGCGCCTCGGCCAGCTGACCGACCTCGTCGTCCGGGAAGTGCGCGGCCAGCGCCTCGGAGCGCGAGCTGCGGCCCGAACGCTTGAGCCGGTTGGCCAGCTCCGACACCGGGCTCATGACCCGCGAGGCCGCCCACCAGCCGACCAGCAGCGAGAACAGGGTGAACACCAGCACCGACAGATAGATCGCGCGGTTGAACTGCGCCTCGCCGCGCGTGGCCTGGGTCATGTCGTAAGCGAGGAAGAACCACTCCGTCGGCGTCTTGCGCACCCCGAGCTTGTACGAGAACGGACTTCCGTCCGCGTTCTTGCCCTGGATGTTGTGGATGCCGTCGGGCAGTTCGTACCACTCGGGCTGCTCGGTGCGCAGCGCTTCGAACCGATCGCTCTTGACCACCCGTCCGAGCATCTGCTGGACGCCGAACTCGGGCTTGGCGTTCGGCGCCGAATAGAACTGGCGCGCGTATTCGTCGATGTTGCGATTCATCACGTCTTCGACGATCTGATTCTCGACCCGCGTGCGCGTCCAGTTGGTCGCGAACGCGAACATCGCGGTCAGGCCGAAGCCCAGCAATACGAACGACAGGATGATGCGACTGCGCAACCGCCGCCGGAAGCGCTTCTTCTTTTGCAGCCGCGATGCGGACGGGTCCCCTGAGGCCACGCGGTCAACCGTTGCTTTCGGGCGCTGCGATGCGATAACCGATGCCGTGACGGGTCTGGATCAGCGGCGTGTCGAACGGCTTGTCGACCACCGCGCGCAGGCCGTGGATGTGCACGCGCAAGCTGTCGGAGTCGGGCAGTTCCTCGCCCCACACGCGGGTTTCCAGTTCCTGCCGCGTGACCACCGCCGGCGAGGCTTCCATCAGCGCCTGCAGGATCTTCAGCGCGGTCGGATTGAGCTGCAGCAGCTTGCCCTGGCGGCGCACTTCCAGGGTGTCGAGGTTGTATTCCAGATCGGCGGCGTTGAGCACGCGGGTCTGCACGCCGCGGCCGCGACGCGACAGCGCGTTGAGGCGGACTTCGACTTCCTGCAGCGCGAACGGCTTGATCAGGTAATCATCGGCGCCCGAATCGAAGCCGGCGAGTTTGTTGTCGAGGCTGTCGCGCGCGGTCAGCATCAGCACCGGCGTCTGCTTGCGCGCTTCGTTGCGCAACTTGCGGCAGACCTCCAGGCCGTCGAGGCCCGGCAGGTTCAGATCGAGAACGATGGCGTCGAAGTCGTGCACGACCGCCAGGTGCAATCCGGTGATGCCGTCGGCGGCGAAATCCACCGTGTGGCCGCGGTCTTCAAGAAAGTCGCCGAGGTTGGCGGCGATGTCTTGGTTGTCTTCGATCACGAGTATGCGCATGTGCTCTTCCCAGTGGGTTGGCGTTCGACCGTGCGGCGACGCCCGGGGTTCCGTCATTCGGGCCGTTGCGCGATGCGCAACGGCGGCAAGCCGAGGATTCTGCCAGAGCGAATGTAAAGTGAACGGAAAGGTGAACGGGGCGTGGGGCTGCCGTTCAAACGGCGGGACGGCGATATAGGCCGAAGGTCATGGCTCGGCGCCGCCGCCGCGACCAACGAAAACACCCGGGAAAACCGCGCCAAAAGCACGCGGCAAAACAAAGGCCCAGACGCGGGGCCACCGCGCCTGGGCCAAAAGGGTATTGCCCCGATTACCGTAACCTGCTTCGACCAGATCCCTATCCGTAACGTTCTGACGAGGAGCGCGACTTGGAGGAGCTGCAGTGCTGCGGTCCGGTAACGCTACGCGGATTTCGATTAAACCGCCGTTAAAAGCGGTGTTAAATAAAAGTTATTCGCAACCTGAAGTTGCGCTCCCGGCGGCCCGCGCCTTCCGGGCCGGGGACCTGCCGTTCGGCGGGTCGCCGGCAGATGACCTGCCAGGCTTGCCATTCCACAGGATCGGGCAAGCCCGGCCGCCCCGGAGAGCCCCGTTCAGCGTTTTCCGCCGGCACGTCGGGGGGTCTTGAGCTGGATCCGGCCGGCCACGTACTGGATGATTTCGCTGGCCACGTCGACCCCGCTGGCCTCCTCGATGCCCTCCAGGCCGGGCGAGGCGTTGACCTCCAGGACCAGCGGCCCCCGGTCGGAGCGGATCAGATCGACGCCGGCCACGCCCAGGCCCAGGACCTGGGCCGCCCGCACCGCCACCTCCTGCTCGGCCGCGCTGGCGCGCACGCCCTTGGCGGTGCCGCCGCGGTGCAGGTTGGAGCGGAAGTCGCCCTTGGGCGCCTGCCGCTTCATCGCCGCGACCACCTTGCCGCCGACCACGAAACAGCGCAGATCCGCGCCCTTGGCTTCGGCGACGAACTCCTGCACCAGGAAATTCGCGTACAGGCCGCGCAGCGCCTCGATCACGCCCTTGGACGCCGACAGCTTCTCGGTCAGCATCACCCCCGCGCCCTGGGTGCCCTCGTTGAGCTTGATCACGTGCGGCGGCGGGCCGAGCATCGACAGCAGGTCGGCGGTGTCGTCGGGGTTGTCGCCGAACACCGTCGCCGGCAGGCCGATCCGCTGCGCGGCCAGCAGCTGATGGCTGCGCAGCTTGTCGCGCGCGCGCAGGATCGCGTCGGAGGTGTTGGGCGTGTAGGTCTCCATCAGTTCGAACTGACGCAGCACCGCCGAGCCGTAACGCGTGACCGAGGCGCCGATGCGCGGGATCACCGCGTGGTAGCCGGCGATCTCGCGGCCCTTGTAATGCATCTGGAACCCGTCCGAGGCGATGCGCATGTAGCAGCGCAAGGGATCGAGCACGCGCACGCTGTGGCCGTGCTCGCGCGCGGCTTCGACCAGACGGCGCGTCGAATAGAGCTTGGTGTTACGCGACAGGATCGCGAGCTTCATCGGCAGAATTCATGTGAATGAGGAAGGACGGCGCGCGTCGGGCGCGCGGCTCAGGTGCGGCTGACCCGGCGCCGCGCGCGCCCATGCAGGAACGAGCGCGACGGGTCGACCGTGAACAGATGCGTCACCGCGGTGCGGCCAAGCAACATCGGAAAGCGCATACCGCGACGATCCGACAGGTTTATTTCAATTTCGCGTTGCGTACCGGCCAGACTCAGCACGGTCTGGACGAAGACGCGGCTGGTGCGATGACCGCCGGAGTCGGTGACGAAGCGTTCGTCGAACACCGGCGCGGCCGCTTCGATCACGTCGGCGCCGACCACGCCCGGACTGAGCCGGAACCCGACCCAGGGCTGGCCGCCGTCGACGTAACGCCACTGCGCATCGACATGCAAGGCCGAACTGCGCGCGCCGGTGTCGATCTTGGCGCGCACCGCGGCGATGCCCAGCACGGGCAAGGCGGCGACCTCGCGCCAACCGAGGACGATCTTGGACGACATCGCACCTCCGCTGTGGCGATTGCTACCGGGTCGGGACGACCGCTTCGGCTTGGACCGCGACGACCCGAAGTCGTTCCGTTCCACTCGCGCCGCGGCGACAAAAAACGGCGACCTCGCGGCCGCCGTACGTATCGGACCGAAGCGGGCGCGGATCGTCCAGGCCCAAGGCTACGGTGCGATGCGCGGCGCCCCACTCGGGACCGGGCGCGAAGCATAGCGCGCCGGCGATGCAGCGTCGATTGCGATCGCGGCCGTCATGAGCCTGCGATTGTGGGTGGTGACGATGCAATGATTTTTTTACATCGCCGGGCACCGATCCACTGAACCCTTCAGGGTCGGCAATAGCGTCGCTCGTACTCCAGTTCGCGCTGCAAATCCGCCGAATCGCCCTGCGATGCGAGCCCGTCGATGTTGGCGCGGGTGCGCTTGCACGGGTCTTCGCCGCGGCCGCCGAACATCTGCCCGAAGCGCTCGACCGCGGTCGCGAGCGAACGCGGTTGCTGCATTTTGAAACGCTGCGTTGCGTGTCCCGGCAGGCTCGGCGCGCGTCGCTCGAGCAGATCGGCCGCGGGTGCGTCCCAGGGTGCGCGCGTGGCGTGCGCGGGATCGGTCACGCGTGCGTCGATCTGCACGGCGCTCAAGCCGCTGGGCGGATCCTGCGGCGCGGGATCGACCGTCGGCGACGACGCGGCGGTTGTAGCGACGCGTTCGCGCGGCGGCGGTTTGCGCGGTGCTGTGGCGGCGGCGCGATCGCGTCGTTCGGGCGGTTGCGATGGCTGCGGCATTTGCGCGGGCGGAGGCGACGGCGCGGCGATGAAGATCAGCGCCAATACCGGATCGTCCTCGACCGCACCGGCCGGCATGCGCCACTGCATGGCGACCCAGATAAAACCGGCATGGACCAGGGCGACCACGCCCCACGCACACGCGCGTTCGATGCGCGCGGCGTCGCGCTTATTCGCGATCATGTCGCCATGCGCGTCTGGTCGACACCTGATCGCGCGCAAGCGCATCGCATCCCTGCCCCATCGTCCGCATCCGTTCGTCTGTCGACCGCGTCGGAGTGTGCCAACAACCACGTCGATTGCGCAGCCTGTCAACTTTCGCAGTTGCTTGCGGTTAAAGCGGCGGCGATCGCGCTAACGAATTGTTAGCAACGTGCGCAACGAAGGCGTGCAAGGGGCGACGGCGCGCGACGTCGCGGCGTCCCGCCATCGGAACCGGCGATTCGTCCTGCGCCGCGGCCGCCATGCCGACAAGCGCCGCCCGATATCGACCGCGGCCGGGCTAACAATTCGTTAGCGCGTTCGTCCGGATCCACCAAGCGCGACGAACCGGAACCTTATCGGGTGGCGCTCGGATCCCAGAACCCCAACCGCATCGCATCGGGCCACCGCCGCCGGTTTCGCGCAACACCCTCACATCGGCGTTTCCGTCGCAGACCGGGGCCGTGCCCCGCCCCTTGAACCCGCCCGGTTCCGGCGGGCCGCGGCCACCCTCCGACCTTTCTCCGACAGACCGTGCTCGACCATTTTCGCAAGAATTCGCTTTGCGTCGCGCGCGGCCGGCGCCCGCGGCCCGGAGCGGAGCTACGGGAGTCGCGATGCTTGTGCGTGTGATCAAGGACTGCCTGGCGCGGGTGGTTCCCTTTCTGTATTGCTTCGGCATCGGCCTCGCCGTGCTTTCGCTGTCCCGCCTCGGACTCGCGTTGTGGCAGGCCGATGCCGTCAACGACGCCGACGCCTGGTCGCGCGTCCTGGCACAAGGCATCCGCGTCGACATCGCGGCATTGTGCATGTTGCTCGGCATCGTCACCGCGCTGTACCTGCTGCTGCCGGCGCGGGTCGCGCGCCACGCGCTGGTGCGGGTCGTCATGGCGACCTGGCTTGCGTTGTCGCTGACCGTGCTGGTCGCGCTGGAACTGGCCACGCCGACCTTCATGCAGGAATACGGCTTACGGCCCAACCGTCTGTTCCTGGAATACCTCATCTATCCGCGCGAGGTCGCCTCGACCCTGCTCAAGGGCCACCTCGTCAGCGCCGCGTTGGCGTTGCTGCTGAGCGCGATCGCCGGCTGCCTGGTCTGGCGCTTCGCCAACCGTCAGTTGCGCGCGAGCGCGCAGTCGAACGCCCACTGGAGCGCGTGCCTGCCGTTCGCCGCATTGCTGATCTTGCTGGCGGCGCTCGGCATCCGCTCGACCATCGGTCATCGCCCGATGAACCCGGCGATGATGGCGTTTTCCAGCAACGCGACGGTCAATACCTTGCCGTTGAATTCGTTCTACACGCTGGCCTACGCGGCACGCGACTGGCTGCGCCACGATCCCGGCGCGCGAATCTACGGCGGCGCGGCCGATGCCGAGGTGGTCAAGGCCGTCACCGACGGCATGCAGCTTCCGCATGACGCCTTCGTCGATCCGAAACTGCCGACCCTCGCCCGGCGCCCGCCCGCGTACACCGGCAAGCCGCGAAATCTGGTGATCGTGCTCGAGGAAAGCCTCGGCGCGCAGTTCGTCGGCAACCTCGGCGGACGACCGTTGACGCCGAACATCGATCGTCTGTCCACGCAAGGCTGGGCATTCGAGCGCCTGTACGCGACCGGCACGCGCTCGGTCCGCGGCATCGAAGCGGTGCTGACCGGGTTCACGCCGACGCCGTCGCAGGCGGTGGTCAAGCAACCGCTCAGCCAACAGAATTTTTTCACCCTGGCCGAAGTGTTGGGCCGTCGCGGTTACGACACCACGTTTTATTACGGCGGCGAAAGCCACTTCGACAATATGCGCGGTTTTTTCCTATCGAACGGGTTTAAGCGGGTGATCGAGCAGAAGGACTATCCGCACCCCGCGTTCACCGGTTCCTGGGGCGTGTCCGACGAAGACCTGTTCGATCGCGCGCACCAGGAGTTCGCGCGCATGCATCAGGCGGGCAAACCCTTCTTCGGATTCGTGTTCAGCTCGAGCAACCACGACCCGTTCGAATTCCCCAGCAACCGCATCGAGCTGTACGAACAACCGCAGGCCACGCGCAACAACGCGGCCAAGTACGCCGATTACGCGGTGGGCGGATTTTTCCGCAAGGCGATGGCGTCAGAATACTGGAACGACACCATTTTCCTGATCGTCGCCGATCACGATTCAAGAGCGGTCGGACGCGACCTGGTGCCGATCGACAACTTCCACATCCCCGGCGTGATCCTGGGCGGCGCGGTCGCGCCGGCGCGCGACAAGCGCATCGTCAGCCAGATCGACCTGCCGCCGACCTTGCTGTCGCTGATCGGAATCGATACACCGACGCCGATGACCGGCCACGACCTCAACCAACGCGATCGATTCCAGCCCGGCCGCGCGATGATGCAATACGACAAGAACTTCGCCTGGATGACCGGCAAGGACGTCATCGTGCTGCAGCCCGGCCAGCCCCCCAGGCAATTTACCTACACCCCCGGCGAGCGCATGACGCCTGCGGCCTCGGTCGACCCAGCGCTGGCGAAGACGGCGCATCTGCAGGCCTTGTGGGGGACTGTGGCTTACGAGCGTGGGTGGCATCGCTTGCCTGCTGTGGCTGAGTAGTCGCGATCTCACGAATCGACCAGATGCATGCCGCCGACCGCGGCGGACGGGTTTGCCGCCGTGGCACGGTGCGAATGAAGACAGGACGCGCAGGCGCATGCATGTAGAAGCAGCCAGGGGCGGCGCAAACACCGCTCATCGAAGGGTGCGGCAATGAGAATGCATCGCTGGGTCCGTGGCCGCAGCGAGCCAAGCCCCGAAAACGACGACGGCCCGATCCATGGGATCGATCTATCATGGCGCGCCGCGTTATCGATTTGTTGTCGATGGGCCACGAATCTCGAGCGGGTGACAAGGCGCGCTTATCATCGGGTTCATCTGGCCAACGTCACCCCTAACGCGTTCAGCGTCTCTGTGGTCAGGCGACCCGATGAGGGCAACCCATAAGCCTCTTGAAACTGGCGCAAAGCAAGCACCGTCTGCTCACCCAGCACGCCGTCGATGGCGCCCGGGTCGTAACCTTTCGCGTATAACGCCGCTTGCACGCGCATGATCATCGTCCGCAGTTGGTCGGCGCTCGCCCTTGTTGAGGAGCCCGTTGTGGTTGCCGGCGTCGCGGTCTCGCGATCCGCCCAACGACGCCAGCTGCTTTGCGGCGTGCTCGGAGCCGCCGGAGCCGGAGTGGTGCCGACATCCCTCGGGTAGCTGGACGCCGGTGCTTCGACCGTGCGCAAGTCGTAGTCGGTGACGTTGGGCGACGCATAGGTCAGCGAGCGGGAGGATGTCGACCGCCGGGACGGCGCTTTAGTGGTCTTGGGCGTTGAACGCGTTGGCGACCTCGGCGCGACATAGGGACTTGGTGTCGGCGGACTGTACGTCGCCGCAGGCGGGGTGTACGTGGCGGCCGGCGCGCGGTACGAACCGCCACTGCCCGAGTAGTGCGAGCTGTGGGAACTGTGGGACCGATGTGAACTGTGCGACCGATGCCCCGCGTAAAGGTTGTCGATGTCCGCGTTGAGGGGCGCCACCAACGTGGTGGTGTAGTTCGCGTCTTCTTGCGCCAAGGCCATCAACGCGGCCTGCTTGCCCGCCTGACCTTCGGAGTCTTGGAAGGAGCCGTGCAGCGCGGACAGCGCGCCGCCGGCCAGGGTCAATGCCTTGCGCATGAGAGATCGTCCTTTACAGTGATGGGCACGATGGCCCTGCTGGTCCACTCTGGGGTGATCCAGCCGAAGAAGCCGCCGCACTGGTCTTTCAACGCGCAGCCGTCGCACGCCGGAAGGTAGTGCTGCTTCCAGTTCGAAATGCTGCGGCGGGCGAACGGCCACAACTCGGTCGGCAACGTGCATAGCGGAAGGTTGTAGAGCGAGACCGCCATGCCGCGCCGGCTGAGGAGCCTGGTTGTGTCCAGCAGCGTCGCTCCTAAATCGACAGGGTCGATCCACAATTCCTCGTGGTGAGCTTTGGCGAAGCCGATGGGCTCGGTACCCATCAACGCGACGTGCTCGACGAACGGCAGGTTGCGGTAGACGTAACGCGCCAAGTCCGGCAGACGCTCGGCCACCGGCCGGGTCAACACGACCCGAACCTCGATCCGCTGACCCGCGGCATGGAGGGCGTAGAGCCCGCGTATCGTTTGGGCGAAGGCGCCTGGGCTTTGGACGATGTAGTCGTGAAGACGATGGTGATCGCCATACAGCGGCACACCCCACGTCAACGAAGGATGTGCATCGGCGAACGTGTCCGCGTAGAGCCGATCCTCAAAGCGCCGACCGTTGGAAAGTACGTGCAAATGCGTATTCGGCAACGCCTGGGCGCACCGCCGTATGACCCGCTCCAGGCCGGCACCCAGCAGGGTCGGTTCGCCCCCACTGATCGCCAACGAGGGCTCGTCCTTGTCGATCAACCCAGCCAGGTCGCACAACTGCTCGACCCGCCATCCGTCCTCGACCTCGCGCGGCGGTTGGGAACACATCAGGCAGAAGCTGTTGCATCGCTCGGTAGCGAACAGCACGTTGCCGTTGTCGCCGCGGCGGTAACGCACCGCGATCTTCGAACCGCCCGGTCGGATCTCAATCACGTCGCCGGGTTGGACGGTGGCTGCGTCACCCAGTACCGCGACCTCTGGACGGCCGCTGAGCGGAACATCGCCGGGATCCACGAGAAAACCCGCCCAAGGCAGATCCGCCAACGCGCCAGCGGCCGCCACCTCCGGCACGCGGAGGTCAAGCAGCATCCGATCCATGGGGAACACGCCTGCGGCGAACTCTCGCAGACCCGCGACCTTAAGCAAGGTTGGCTCCTGCCAGTTGGCGCTCCAGCGTGCCTTGGCGTCCAAGGGCAGCATCAGGCGGCCACCTCATAGCCTGCGGCATCGGGGACGGTTGCAGGCCGTCCACCGGCCTGCCGCAGCGCCCAGGCTTCGAATATTTCCCGATCCGCAGCGGGACCTTCTTGCCAGCGCTGCAGAAGCAAGTCGAACATCCCCAATTGCTTGGCGCAGAAGTCGCTGGTGGGACGGTGGCCCACCGAATCGCCTTGCCGGGCGTAATGGTCGATCGGGTCCGCACCGCACAGGGGTACGTAGGCGCAATCCGCGCACGTGGGCAGGGCTTCAGCTACGCCGGCTCCCAGCACACGCCGCATCGCTGGCGACCGGAGCCATGCGGCAACCGGCTCATCGACGCGCCCCATGGCAAAGCTGTGGTCGCCCATGGCGGCGAGCATGCGCGCCTCGTCCGATGGGTAGACCTGGCCGTCATAGTCGTAGACCACCGTTCCAAGCCCGGCGCCCGTGGGCGATCGCAGGTCGACGTAACCGTGCGAGAACGGCGTGAGCAGTTGGGACAACAAAAGGCTGGCGTAAGCCTCCTCAAGCTCGTATCCCGCGTGGTTGACCGCAAGGATGTGATCCAGCGCGGTGCTGTAGAACCGTAGGAAATCGGCAATGACGTAACCCTGGCGAGCTTGGGTCTTACGGGCAAACCCGTAAGGGCTCAAGGGCCGCAGAAAAATCGAGTGGAGCCCCTGCTTCTGGTATTCGTCGACGATCTCGCGCGGCGCGGTGAGGCTGCGCGCGGTGAGCGTTGTGAGCGCCGACACCGCATCGTCGCCCAACGCTCGGCGCCCTCGCTCAATGCCCTCCAGGGTGCGCCGGTAGCTGTCCTTCTCGGGCCGGGGCCGGTTGGCATTGTGTAGCCATTCGGGACCGTCCAGCGACGTGGACAACTGGAATCGGTGCTCGCGCATAAAAGCCAACTGGTCATCGGTCAAGTCATGCAAGGTCGAGGCGATGACGAAGCGCAGCAAACGACCCTCCGAGCGGTTTCGTTCGAGGATGGCTTCAGTGAGCGAACGGACGCGATCGAAGTGCAGCAGAGGCTCGCCGCCCTGGAACTCGACGGTCAGCTTGTCGGATGGCCATTCAAACAGCCGCTCGACCGCGTGCTTCGCAGCCGCCGCTCCCATGTCGAACGTCGTCTCCGATGTGGGGCGTCGTGAGACCTGGCAATACGAACACGTGTGGTGGCAACGCAGGGACACCACGAAGATGTGCAACGCAGGTCCCGACTGTAAGTAAGCCTTGCGCGTCCTATATTGAGACAACAGCGGCGCTAACGTTGATCTGGCTGGATCGGCCAGGATCAGCTGGCGTGCCTGCATCGAAGCGAACAATGCCTCGCCTTGTTGCAGCTCTCCAGCGACAGCCCGATCGAGGTCTGACCGCCGCATGACAAGCCAGTCCCCGGTCAAGGACGTCACCAAGACTTGAGCTTCGTCCCAAGGCAGCCGGCGAAATCGCATGGGCAACAAACGGTAGCCTGAGGCGCTCTCAAAGGCGGAAAGCGGTGCGAACTTCATGGCCCTACTTCGACCAGATCAGGACTTGCCTCGCGCAGCGCAGCTTGCACCAACGCGACGTGGAGGTCAGAAGTTTCATCGCGTATGCATGCGCGCAACCGTTCATCGAGCAAGTCGTTGCCGAAGCGAAGAGCCAAGTGGGTCGTGTCCACCTCGCTGCGCTTGGGCGTCAGCGCGACGTGGCAAGGGGATGCGGACAACGACACCTCGACGAAAAACTCGCCAGTGTAGCGATGCGCTGTGCGTGAAATGACGTCGGGCTAGAATACACCGAGGTCCACATTGATACGGATAGCGTCCATGACCATCAGCCCCCTGATTGAGGACCATGCTGCGCCCAAAAATCACATCATTGCAAGCGTGATTTTGGGACCTAAATGGCTCTCTTTTGCATCATTTCGCACTAGAAAAATTAAAACGGGAAACGCGGCCTGGGGCGGCCACCGGCCAACCCACTTCCACAAGTCGGCCATGATCGCGAACAGGTTTGCTTTCCCGACTACGCCGGGCCCGCACCTCGATACAGGCACTGCTTCGGTCAGGAGGATTTAAACCGGCAACATCTCGCCCAGACCAGCCCAAATGGGCATCAGTCTTCGGTGAACGAAAAAAAGGGACCTCGATTTCCGAGCCCCCCCTCTTTTAGCGTGCGACACCGCAACGATTCCGGAAAATTCAGGTTTTGGAGCTAGTGTTGCTCCAATCGCCAGGGTTCACCGCGCGGTTCTCCGAATCGACGTCTCATTGCCCAGGGTTACGTCTCACCAGTCCTTCAGAGCAAATGACCTTCTCTCGCAATCTGCCTTTAGCCCTGCCATCGAACGCGCGACGAAGCGCAAGCCGATTTAGGGCGCAGGTCTTCAGACACTCGAAAGCGGTCGTAGAATCCGGCGGGTCGGGGCAGGAAATAGAGCCTCGGCACGAAACGATACCTACGGCAATACCTCGTGAGAGGCACAGAGATCAAGTCGAAGTCCGCGAGAGCCTTTGCGAGTCAGCGCGTCACGCGCCGCAAAGGTCGAGAAAGTAGCGGCGGACGAAAGTGGAGCGGGTGATGGGAATCGAACCCCTTTCCACCAATTCCTTTCTGCTCAACCACTTAATCGGTGAGCGCTCCAAAAAAACGATACCAAAATCGATATCTTGGAGCCACGAGGGTAGCGCGCCAGGATACGGGCCTCAACACGAGTCAATCGCCCGAGTCGAACTCCATACACAAAGGCTGACAGGTCACACCAACCATGTATGGCCTGAATGGGGTCACTCCTCTCTACCGATGCATGCCCGGCATCTGCGACCCAAATCGTATTGATCAACCCGCTTGGGGCGAGTTGCGCAAGCCAGCAGGGTATTCAGCTAAACGGTGGCCGAGCAGTCCGGCAGCCCGCGTTAGGGATTGGAACGGTCATGACTTGCGTGTGTTGGGCTCGGGTTGATGGCCGTGATCTCGGGGCGGGGACTTCGGCCGCATGACGATCGCTTACCGCCTAGGTGCGTATGCCGCTCGGCATAGCCGAAACGCCATCAGTGCCATCTCAACTCAACAGGGGATATCTATATGGATCTGCTTGACAGAAACGACCTCATTTATTCCTACTCGTGGACGGCCATCAAAGGTGATGATCCGCGCCTCACGGGCCACCCGGATAGCACACTACTGAATCGGCACGAAGGATATGAAGTTCTGCCATTCATCAATCGATTCGCGAAAAGCAATGATTTCAAATCAAAAAAATTCGGACTCAAAGTCGAGTGGCTGATTCGCGAGCACCTACCCCCGAACGTGAGAAGTCATGCGAACGTGCGCAACTGGTTGATTCATAATTTAAAAACCTTCGACACGGAATGGGAAAAAAAGATTGCGAGGGGTGACATTCCGTAACCCTGTTCCAGCTCATGACGAAAATGAGAAGGGTTGCGAAATCGCAACCCCGAGCTAACACATTTCAACGGCCCGGATTAGCGGGTGACTTCTGAACCATCTTCAAACCCAGTCCAATGAAAGCTCGAAAAAACGATATTCATCTCAAATAAAATTCATTGAGAAAGAATCATTCCGATCAATTCTTGCGCCTCGAAATTTTTCTGTTTGCATGTTCACTCCCCCACCGCTCAAAGGGGCGAATATGCAACTCGAACCAAAGCTGACACTGGCAAACCGCACGTTCAATTTACTTGTCAAATCTGATCGCATTAGATATCCCGAAGATCGATGGCGGGATATTCAAAGCGACGATTGGGCGGACCTGCATTACTGCTACGAAGCAGCTGCGAGATTGACTCGAATGAAGGATGAGGATGTGTCTGGTCCTGTCCCGGCCTTCAAGCTGCGGCCGACCACCGCCACACGTGAAGAACTCATCCAACGCCAAACCCAGGAAATCATGAACTTGGTAATGGAGAGGCGCCGCCGCAAGAACGAAATCCGACCCAAAGGCTCGGGACCGGGATCTGGCCCTTTGATGTGAACCCGCATCACGGTGCCCACGGGGGATTCACACTGGTCTGGCAAGACACCAAAGCCCCGCGAAAGCGGGGCTTTGATTGTTACGGCCGCGGAATCCATCGTAGTGCCGGGCTCGGTGGTTGTGGCGATGGCGTTGTTGGCTGCGTCACCGCCACATAGTTTGTCAACTCAGCATCTACTGGATACTGGGCGATCACGGTATTGCTGCACAACTCCGTTTCGACAATGCAGACCAGCAACTCGTCTTTGTTCTCCTGCTGCCCTTCCGGGGTGATTTTGGCGGTGGCGTCGATTAGTCGATTCATTTGCGCCTCTTGCGTCGCATGGGCCTGTGCCCGTCGCTTGGCCCACTTGGCGTGTCGTCCTGGCCTCAATTCCAACGCTCTTGCTTGGTCCACCACCCATTGCGCTCGCCGCGCCAACTGCTGTTCGTGTCGATAAGACGCCAAGTGCTCCGCGGGCTTATGCATCCCACGTTTGACATCTTTCAATCGCGATACGAGCTCTTTCACTGCCAACACGAACGGGTGGTGGCGTATATAGATTTCTGCGCGTTCCAACAAGGTTTCCATCAGCCGCGCGGTGACGGCCAAGCGACGCGACATCGTGGGCGCGATCTCTTGCCACAGCGCCAGGGCCTCACTGCACAGCGCCTGCGCGGGCGTTGGCACCTGCTGCGCGGTCATGGGTTCATGCTTGGCGTCCATCACGTTGTTGTCGACGCCAGGCAGGGCATTGGCGCTTGTGTCCATGGACGCCTGAGGCTGAGCAACCGAAGCAGGAGCTTGGGTGCGACGCTCTTCTTGCGCGCGCTGGTGCGTGTGCCCATCCGGCACCGGCAACAGCCGCCCCTCTTCTTCTAACCGCCCAAGGGTTTGCGCAAGGCGCGCGGCATTTTCCGCCGCGATGATGGCGTTGGCATGGCCGCGCCCGGTCCGCACCCCTTTGCGCTCCAACGCCTTTGCGTGCTTGTTGATGTGCCGCAGCGGTTCGCGGGTCAGTGCCAATGCACTGACCAAGTCGCCGCGGGCCAAGGCGTCATCGGCTTGCGCTTTGAGCGTGCGGTGATCCACACGCACGTCAACACGTGCCGCTTGCAAGTGCGCGTTGATGGTGTCGGACACCATCGCGCGCACCCACTGGACTTCCTCTTTTCCCGACGACCTGCCATCGAGCTCGCGTGTTTTCTCCGTCAAGCCATCGGGGCCGATGCGGCGGGTGGTGGCCAGCATATGCACGTGGTGGTTGAGGCTGTCGGTGTCTGGTGCGTGGATGCAGGCCTGGATGGCAAAGTGATAGCGGCCAACCAATGCTTGCGCCAGTTCGTCCACCAGAGCGATGCGCTGCGTGTCGTTGAGTTCGTGCGGCAGCGCGATCTCAAACTCGCGTGCCACACAGGCGTCTTTGCGTGCCTCGGCCGCTTCCGCTGCTGCCCAGAGCTTGCCGGCTTTGCGCGCCCATGCTGGCGCATTGGCTGGGGCCCGGAAAGCGGTATGCACCACGCCTCGGCGCCGGCGGTAGTTGTGGCACTTTCCAGTGAGCTGATCGGTCAAGCGCAAGCCCGCGCGATAGGCGGCCGCCGCGATGGCTGACTGGCCTTTGGAACGGCTGAAAGTTTTGACGTGCGTGTGGTAGATCGCCATGCGCTTGCGCTCCGTTGTTCGTCCATGATCCTTTTGTTATGCAAGAGGATTGGAATTTCGCAAGGGATTTTTTGAGAGCTCTTTTGCACTTTTTGATCGGCTTTTCTTGGCATTCAGGGGCGCAGCCGCCTGCCCATGCGTTGCCCAACGGGCAATGCGTAAGTGGGCTCTTGCGTTATTTTTTCAGCTTGTAATTTCTGCTTTTGATCGAAGCTCTTGTAGTGCTGTTGCAATCTGCTTGGCTTGACATCGGGTGATTCTTCTTTTGAATGAAAGCAGTCCGAATACCACGAGGTGTCTATGGAACAGACCAACCATCTGCAACGCAGCATTGCCCGCGCCACCACGCGCTTGGCGCAGCTTCACGCCCGCGAGATGATCGCGGATCAACGCAAATCGATGCGCGCGCAGCAGGCCGCGCGCCAGGAAGAGTTGCGCAAGCGAAAGCGCTGGGCGGACCTGGTGGTGTTGGCGGGCGCGGATGCGCTCGATGACGCGGAGATCATGGCCGCACTGGTGCGCGCCAAGGACGAAGCACGTGATCCCGACAAGCGCGTGCAGGCGCGCGCGGTGGGAGAAGCGTATTTGCTCACCGCCAGCTTGCCGGCAACGCCACGCCAGTAAAAAGAAAGCCCCGCCGAAGCGGGGCTGTTCGTTTGGGGCTCTATCGTTGTTGCCAATCTAGATGATCAGGAAACTGATCGGGAACCAAAGGAACGCCCCTACAAAGCCACCAAGGAAGAAGACCAGCGCGCGCTTGTAGTGGCCGAACAGGAACAGATACAACGCACCGATACATCCCACGCAGGCGGTGATGTTCATGGGCAAGAAGACCAGTTTCAGAAACGGGTCGAACAGCCCCACCGGCAGCCCGATCACGCCGGCAATGATCGGAATCAAAAACGTCCACTTCGTGGGCTTGGTGGACCACAGCGTCTTGCGGCCAAATGCAGCAATCATGGAAGTCTCCTCAGTCTGAGCGGATTGCTCGTCATCTCTTCTCGATGACGAGCACCCAATAGCTGCGGGGCTGTCGGTTTTCGACCGTGGCGGAAGGCACCATGTGCGCCACCGCCCAGCCCTTGACGTAGATGCTCGAAATGGTGTGTGCGCCCGCCATGCCTTCGCAGGTGAAGGCGGTGGCGGCATCCAGCGGTTTCATGGTCTGAGTGGGCTTGGCAGGCTCACTGGTGCAGACCCGGCCCTCGCTGGCGTGCGCGTAAGCGCCCGATCCGACCAGCACAGCCAACGCCAACATCTTCTGACCTTTGATCTTGAACATCCCTTTCTCCTGATGCGCAGACACGGCCAAAGAGCCGTGGCGCGAATCCTACGATATTCGTAGTATGCTGGGAATCGTCGGACGGGCATCCTGTTCAGGTGCCGCCAAGTCCCGCCCGACGCCTATTTGCCCAACGCCTGCGTGCTCTGCGCCAGGCGCAGGGGCTGTCGCAGACGGAATTGGGGGTGCGCATGGGATTGCCGCCAGATGTGGCGTCAGCGCGGATCAACAGATACGAGCAAGGGGTTCATGTCCCCGATCTGGACACCCTGACGGGCATGGCCAAGGAACTGGGCGTTCCTCTGCCGGCGCTTTTTGCCGACGACCGCACCGCGGAGCTCATCGCCGGCTTCGCACGGCTTTCGGCCGAAGCCCAAGATAAGATCTTGGCTGCGGTTCGGCGCTCGTTGAAGAAGTCGGCTGAATAGCGCCGCCACCTGGGAGCGGGCATTGCGCCGCGCGAGGGGCGCAAGCGGGGTGGATTAAACCCAGCCCCTGGCCGCCAGGCTGGTGGAACCAGCACAGCTGACCACGAAGTGGTCGATCAAGCGCACCTCAACCAGTTCCAGGGCTTGCTTGATGCGCAGCGTGATCATGCGATCTGCGGCGGAAGGCTCCAAGCTGCCCGACGGATGGTTGTGGAAGGCGATGACGGCGGCAGCGTTGAGAAGCAGTGCGCGCTTGACGATTTCGCGCGGATGGATTTCAGCGCTGGACACAGTTCCGAAAAACAGGTCTTCGATCGCGAGGATCTGGTGCCGGTTGTCTAGGAAGATGCAGCCGAAGACTTCGCGTTCCAGGTGGCCACAACGCGCGCGCAGGTAGCGAGCGGCGGAACTGGGCTCTGACACGCTGCCCTGGCGTTCGAGCTTGCGGTGCAGGATGCGTTCCGCGGCTTGCAGGATCTGTTCGTCCTGATCGTCCTGCGTGGTCCAGCTGTCGTTCGTGATCATGGGTGGGTCTCCCAAGGCGGAAGTGCCTCGTGGAGCCGCCCCAAGCGCGCTGATCGCCCTGAGCGCACCCCAAAGCGAGCACGCGTGAGCGCGCACAGTAAGGGTCGGAACATCGTGGAGAAGGCTTGTCCTTGCGCTCGGGGCAAGTGCGCTCAGGATCCATGTTGAGAGGCACAGCCAGGGGAGACCGACCTGACAGCGACAGGTAAGGTGTGCAGATCAGTAGAGATCAATCAGATGTGGGGCGCTGCCTCAGCCCGCCTGCGCATTGGGCAGCGGGTGATCAAGCCGTTTCGCAATGGCTGCATGCGGCCATCTGAGCTCATCCGCGGCAGCGCTTCGACTGGATCCACAAACGACAAGCTAGGAAAATTTCGAATCGACATCAACCCAGCGCTGACCTGGCCGCGTGACCGCTTCGGACAGTTGATGGACGTTGTTGACGATTGACGGCTGAGATTCACCTCGCCTATACGATTGGCGATTGAGGCTGCTGACATGCTCCTGTCGCGCTTGCCACCGCTGCCGAAGGGATATGAATGGTCGGCGTTTGAGCTGGACGGTGGCCGCTCGGTGCTCGAAATCAAGTTCGAAGCGCGGGACGTCGTCGTATATGCCTTCCAGCCCAAACGCCGGAAGTGCTGGTATATGGGGGGACTGCGACTGAGCCACACACCCCTGGGTGATTTCCCTCGTCAGCAGTGCGCCACCCTGACATAGGCTTGCGTCCTCATGACTCAGTTTGTCTCCGAACACCAGCGGCTGGTTGCTATTGCAAGATCATGACCTCGGCGCGCACTCCGCGCGCCGAGGCATATGCCCATCGCCTGCGGACCTCAATCGACCGATTCTTGTCCATCATCACGACATGAGAATCAGATCACTTTATTGCCGGTTCCCTGGTCATCCAATTGCGGTTCGTTGTCTGTGTTGACCACATTGCTTTTGCCTTTGAATGTGACTTGCTGATAGCTGCGCCCCAACAAGGTGTTGCGATCGCCGCCAACCACAGCCTGCCCGACCTGCGTCATGTTCAAGTTGTTGTCCGAACCGAGCACATTGAGCGTGCTGACCTCTTCGTTGATGACATTGACGTGCTGGCCTTCCACGGTGATGGACTGCGCGTGATCCACGTTGATCGAGCCATTCGAACCCGTGATGTGGACCGTTCCGCACTGACCGTTGAGCACAGTGGAGAAGTCATTCTTCGTGATGCGCACGCTTGCTCCTTGCAAGCACGTTGCACCACTGGCCGGGTCCACCAGTTCATTGGAGCCTGCAACATCGCCCGCGCAAGCGGTGGCGGCCACACACATCAACAGCAGTGCGAGCGGGCGGACGGGATTGGGGGTGTAGCGTCCATGGCATACGGATGTCATTTTCGAAACCTTTGGCTGGGTTTAGTAGGGCGCAACGTTCGTTTGAGATCGTGACACGCTCTTGGACGAGCTTGGCTCGCACAACGCCAGCATGCATCACGAGAACCTCAGTTGAAGCGGCGGCGGACCGCCAACGCGTGGGCGAACTCCGCCACAGAGGGGGCAACACGCGGAGCCAACGCGGAGCCAATGATTGCGCATCAGTGGCCTGCACTCAATGCTGGGTCGCGCAGTTTGAATGCCCACTGATCGGACTAACGCGTCCAGATTGCAATGACCAAGCGGGTCATCGTCTCCCAAATTCGGAGCCCGCCTGGATACCGCTTCATTGGCATCGCGCGGCTTGGCAGCACAAACGATTCATGCGAATCCAAACTGAGGTGCATCGTCATTCCGCGGTATCGACGCGGATACATTTGGAACGTATTGACAAGGCGCGAATTTCTGCGATGAATCGATTCCACCAATACACAGGAGAGCGAAATGTCCGTGGAAAGCTATATTCCCAACGGAAGCACTCAACCACTGGGCGATGCCGAGCAGCGCGACTATCGATCTGGCGTGGCGCAACACTTGGTCGAGGTTGCAAATGAAAGGAACGTGTCGATCAATCCGCTGCTATTGGAGCACTATTTGTGCGGCAACATCACTCTTAAGGAGTTGGTCGAGTTGACCGTCCGATCATGCATGCACTGATGATATCTCGTCGCACGATTGAGTTTGGAAGGGATGGGACGAGGCAAGCGGGCCCGCCCAAAAGCCCAATGCGTGGTGTTGAATTCAGAGCCGTTGGAGCGCGGAGCACAAATGTGGACATTGTCTCCGGCTTAGATTTTCCCCTCCAACTCAGAACTGTTCTTTTTTAAACACAACAGTTTTTTCTGCAAAATCAACGCTGTTGACTCGTCCTGAAACTCAGGCGAGACGGGAAAATTTGGTGAAAATCTAAACTAAATCTACCGACCCAAAATGACACTCAAAGTTCCACATCCGGCTTTCATGGTTGCGACATGAATGACAAACATCTTTTTCCATGAGAAACATTTGACAGACTTCAAATCATTAGTATCACAAATGGATCCCCACCACCGGAGATCCCGTGAACGCACTTCCCAATTCCTCAGCCACAAATAACCGGTCTGCCGCCCTATATATTGAGTCGGTGCGCGTGCGTGATGTCACGATGACCAACATCAGCCTCAATGATGCGGCGACGATCAAACATTTCCAGAAGATGCTTGATCGGCTCGGGCGCGACATGCCGCGTCGGCGCAAGAGCAGCCAGGAAACACGCTTTCCACAACCACTGCCGCTCGCCAGCCCTGCCCGCACTCTGTCCGTCGAAGTTCATGATTACTTGCAAAGCTGTGAGCGGCGCCATCTCCAAGCCAACTCTATCAAGGCATACGATCGCACGCTGCAATTGCTGAAAGTCGCTTGTGGTGATGTGTTGGTGTCCGACATCGGGCGCGATCACATCGGCCAATGGTGGGAATTGTTGAAGTGGGCGCCAAAGCATTTGTCCATTCCCACCTTGGCTGGCAAGACTGCTCAGGAGCTGATTGCCATCGGTCAACAGCAGAAGCGCAAGCCATTGGCAAGGCGCACGTTGTCCGCGCATCATACGAACGTGTCAGCGTTCTTTTCCGCGCTCGTGCTTGCAAGAGCCATCCCCTACTCGCCCATGGATGCTTTCCCCAAACCCAAGCTGGACGTCACGACGGAAGAGGAATCGTCAGAGCGCTGGTTTAGTGAGGATGATTTGAAACGTGTTTTTGACCATGACACTTTCAAGAAGTGGGCCAAGAAATACCCCCACCGCTGGTGGGCACCGATGATAGGTCTGTATACCGGAGCGCGGATTGGTGAAGTGGCGCAAATAAAAACAGCCGATGTCTCGAAAATTCACGGTGTCTGGTGCCTGTCGATTCGCAAGACTGTCGATGCAGATCTGGCGCACAAATCTTACGGGCGAAGCCGGCAACGATTGAAAAATCAAGCGTCCCAACGCACGATCGTCATCGCCCAACCCCTGATTGACGCTGGATTTTTGGACTTTGTCGCTGACCTCAAAGAAGCCAAGTGTAAACGCTTGTTCCCGCACTTGTCTGCCGGGCAAAACCGCATCAGTGGCGAGACCAATGCCCGATACAGCCAGGGATTGCTCAATCAATTCGGGGCATACATGAAGAAGCTTGGATTTCCCGATGGTATGCGCTTTCATTCGTTTCGCCACACGTTGATCACATCATTGGACAATGACGGCGTGGGGGACAAAGAAATTTGTATGATCAGCGGCCACGCCTTGCGCGTAGAATCCGAGGTCCTTGGCGGGAATTACCGCGGCAAAATTCCCGAGCGGATCATCGCCACACAAGTCAAAACGCTGGCACGCTACAAGCCTGCGGTGGTGTTGCCGGTCTACCAGAAAGGACAGTTTGAGAAGCAGTTGAAGGATCGCTCCAAGCACTATCCGTGATGCAGTGCTGTTCTCTCCGCTCACTGTCATATCAGCTGTCGGCATCCCACCGCTTTTGGCCGGGCTGCACGCGGCCCAGGATGCATCCTTGATTTGGCGCGCTGGTGCCAATCAAAGCCGTCCTAACCGGTGAGACGCCTTGGCCTAACATTTCGCCCATGGACCCTGCACTTCACCAGACGCTTCCCGTTCGCTTCGAGTGGGCCAATTCCGCGCACACCGACTTCAAGGATGCGCACATCATTGTGATGGAGCGTGAGGTGTGGGTTGCCGTCGCATTGCCGCGCAAGCTCTCGGACGGCTGGGAAGTTTGCACTGGCGTCTATCGTCGGCAGTTCAGCGCAAGCCGGTGGGTCAACATGCGCAGTGAGGCCGAAGCGGTGAGATGGATTTCGAGCTGGGTGAGCAAATACGCTGACTGGATTGCGAGCGAAGCCCCGCGGCGCAGGCACCGACCGGTGGCCTCAAATTCAATGCTCGACCGAATGAAGCTCGGATGGTGACACGCGGCATGGCTGCATAGCTCGACGCATTGGGCCTTGGCAACACAATTGGTGTTCTGCGATTATCCGTTGCAATCACCAAGTGGAGCCGATCATGGCAGGTGAAAAGGAAGAGGCAGTCAAACTGGCTGAGATAATCCTCGCTCTTCGAGAAAAGCACGGGTCGGATGTCATCGATCTTGCACTGTGGATCGCGCCGAAGGTGCCTGATGCGATCATGTTAGGCCGCCATGAGGTGGTCATCTCAAAAGTTCATCAAAATCAGGTCACACGACTGATCGCCTGCCTCAGAGATTTGAATTTTACTGCGGAAGAGGCGCATCCAAGTTTTGATGAGGCATCGCAGAACCGCAAGGACCGGCTCACACGTGTTGTGGTCCGTTGGGCGGCTCAGGGCGGAACAGACGTCTAGCCAGCCCCGCAGGATCACTTGTCCGTTATGGAGTTTATGGCTCCGAATTGAAGCACCGCGGCTGATGCATTGCTTGGCGAGCAAAGACTCGGACGGGCGTTGCTCGGCTGATATCCAGTCTGGGCGCGTTGCCCTTCCCCACGCGCGTCATCACGGTGGCTCACCGCGCCGTCGCCAATGACTCAATCCGTGCCGGCAACAGCACACGCTCAACAAGGCTGTCAGCGCGGGCCGCTCCACACATCTCGGAGCGGCCCAACACTGCCAGGTGTCCAATCCATCTGGACTGAGAATGCTCTTACTGAGAGCACTGACGCATGTCCACCAGCATCAGCTTCCAACGAAAACGATCGTTGAATTGCCGTTGCAAGCCGAGACAATCGACGCTTCACTGATGTCCATTTTTGTATCGGTCAGCTCGTCAAAAACCGTCGTTGACCCGATGACAACCCGGCCAAAATTTAGCGCCGCCGACGGAACCAAGCGCTTGCAGACGTCGTCCGGCACCGCCTCATACGTGATGGCAAAGTGGCGGGCGACGGCCCCGCCTGAGGTGATCGGCGCGCCCCTCGCATCACTGCCATTGATCGTGACTGCGCCATCCCACTGATTTTTGAGTGTCGTTGGAGATGAGGTCATCTGAGGCGGGAAAAACTTGCCTGCAACGGCGACGGCGGTGGTCAGCTCATTATACTTCTCCGACACAAACACGCCTTTCAAGATAGCCTGAGCTTGGGCAAGTGTTTGCGCGGTTTGGTTGGCTGTTCGCGCAACCTGCACCTTGGAATAGATGAAAAAAGCAGCGACTGCCAAAGCGGCCATCACTGCAAGCACAAGCATCAACTCAATCAACGAAAACCCTTTCTGTCTTTGATAAACCATTTGTATACTCCAAAAATAAGGACATAAAAATACCCCAAGCCAGGGATATATATTCCAAACTATGAAATGGTTTGTTTTAGTCAACAGAAAATATTAACGCTGGCAAAACGCGACCAGGATTCGTGATCGTTATCGTAAATTCGTATTTTTAATGGCCCTGCCAACAGTTCGTTCAATCTTCTCGGGCTTTCATCGCCACGATCAATTCGGAGTGAGCCATGACGAAACCCAAGCCTCCATTTTGGAAGCAAGCAAAGCCCAGAAAGAGAGAGCCACCAAAGACCCTTGCCGAAAATCAGCGAGAGGCTGCCCGGGCACACGCGCAAGCTGCGGGCCGCCGTTATCCCAATCTGGTCGATAACGCTTGGGCTGCGCGCTTCGTGCCCCCAATCTTTCCGCCGGAACCCATATAGGATTCCGCGCTATGTCAGAGACAGCGCAGCATGGTGATCTCGGTGCAGCACACACCGCAAGCACAGTGCATCAATGCCACATGGATCAGTCACCGTCATCTGGCCGCAAGCTCATCAAGCTGAGGCTGAGTGGCTTCGGCAGAAGCATGACGCGCAGCGTTGCCAGAGACTCGGGCCGCATCTCTCGCGACCAATTCGAAATTCGGACAGGTAAGTGGTGATGCGAACGTTCAAAAGAAGCGGTGGTTCCGATGAAAAAAAGGGCGCCTATTTGGCGCCCTTTTTGAACATGCATTACTAGGAAACCCCTAGATAGATGACTTCGGAGACGTCTTAGCTCTCTCCGATGACAAATGCGGATGCTCTTTGTGCCGCATGTCAATTTAGGTTTTTTTCGTTTTTTCCTGATTGCGAAGAAGTGACTGAAAGCAGCTTCCAAGTGTCGTCCTTCTGCCGCTGGTAAGACATCGACACATATTTTTCAGTGCATTTTCTCGCCTGTGCATCTTGGGGAGCACATGCAGGACTGAGGTAGACCCTCACCTCAGCCCCGTCAGACCAACCGTCCCCACGCGTGATCTTTAATGCCGAGCCCGCCTCGCCGCCATCCTTCTGATAGACCGCTAAGTCATTCAGCACTTGTTCGTCGCGCACTCCCGAAGAGCATGCGGCGAGCAACGGGCTCACCAAGAGGCAAAAGATGAAAAAACGTCGCATAACTCCCCCTTATTGTTGGCATTTCAAGGTGCAGACTTTCGAAAGTTCAGCATCGGCCGGACGGCCAGCCGGTAACGATTCAGCGGCTTTAAAACCCCTTTCGTTGTTAGCGAGATCTGAGGTTTGGCAAGCCCACGCGCTGTCTCCGCTCAGTCTGCTCTGCATGTTGGGAATGTCATGCATCACCAGACCCTGAGCTTCATTAACGACCCCAGAGCTTCTGGCGAGCGCAGTGCCCATACGTTTCCCCATAATGCAGCTCACGGTGCAGTGCCGCATGGCGGAGTTGATCTCGCCGGGAAAGGTTTGGTGTCCCCACGTGCGCCATTGACGGGCCATATCATACAACCCCGATTCTGGCATTTTGGCACCAGATTGCTTGTAGATATATTCCAAGTCTCTGGATTGAAGACCTGTGGGGTCGAAATTGTTGACAGGGGCACTCTCCACGTAAGAATAAGTGCTCAGCCCGCCAACCAGTCCGATCGGATCGCTTTGAACATAGCGACCGGTCGCGGCGTCGTAATCCCGGTAATAGTTGTAATTCAGTCCCGTCGCCGAATCGTATCGCTGTCCCGGGAACCGCATGTTCAACACGAACTGGGTGGCGTCTAGATCAGGGTCCTGGTTGGGCACGCTGTTCCCAAACGCTTCCCCGGCCAGGTCCCAAGTCCACACAGCTACATTGCGCACGGGATCGATCACCGACCGCGGTGTGCCCAAGTGATCCGGCTGGACATAGTGCAGCCGCCCGATCGCGGTGCTGGGCCCAACCTGGAGGCCGACAGGCTGGTCACCCAACCAGATTGCTTGCTGGATCGCCGCCCCGCTTGGGCCGTAGTCGCCCAGCCAATGGCCTGACTCGTCAAATACCGTGTAGGTCTCGGACGACCCGGCATAGCGCCGGACGCGTTCGCCCACGCCGTTGTAGGCGTAGTTCATCACCGGCACGCCCGACTGCTTCACTTGCGTCATCCGGCCATGGTTGCCATAGACGAACTCCTTGGCGGTGCCGCCAATGGCGGTGGTGTTGCCTGCGGCGTCGTGGCCACGGGCAATGCCGGCCACAGAGCTGAGCTTGTGGTTGGTAGAGGGATAGACGTAGTCCTGCAAACCGCCGGAGTTGGTGAAGGCCTCGCGGTTGCCGGTCTTGTCGTAGTCGTAGCTCTCCAACACCGTATTGCTTGGGCCATCGCGGAACTGGGTGAGGCGGCTGAGCGTGTCGTAATCGAACTTGACCCGAGCCGGTGTTGCGAAGGTTGCGTTGTGGATCGCGGTGATTTGTAGGAGTTCATCCCTGGCAAGGCCAATATCCAGACCACCTGATGCCGTATCACGCAGCGATTGCACTGCGTAGTTCAGATCATAGGCACGGACCAACGTCCGCCCATTGCCATAGGTCCAACCCTGCCCAGGTCCAAAGGGATTGTAGCCGGTGACGGTGAGCAGCAACTCCCTGGCACCACCTGGCGGGGTCACGCCGACGGTGGCCACCCGGCCCTGCGCATCGCGGGTGTAGTCCGCGACCGAGCCGTCTGGGTAGGTCACCGCGGTGAGCTGACCTGCGAGGTTGTAGGCGTATTTGACCGTCAAACTGACACCGTTCGTGATCTGGACCTTCCGCACCAAATGACCAAACCGGTCGTAGCAATACGCCGTGCTCCCACTGCCATCGGTCATCGTTGCCCAACGGCCCAAGGCGAATTGCTCGCCGGCAGCACACGCACCGGGAGCGGTGTCGTAGGTGAACCCCACATTCAGGCTGGTGTCGGGGTAAGTGACACCAGTCAGGCGATTCAACGCGTCGTAGTTGTATTGCCGGGTGACTCCGCGCGCATCCGTAGTCGTCTTGACATTGCTGGCCGCATCGAACGTATAAGCTGTGATGCCAGTGTCTGGGCTGGCCAGCTGCGTGCGGTCGCCAAAGGCGTTGTAGGTGTAAAGCGTTTCCAGCAACTTGGGATCGGTCACCTTGGTGACTTGATCGAACTCGTTGTAAGCCAAAGCGGTGGTGGCTTCAATTCCACCCACATCCTGCAAGGTGGCGCTCAAACGGTTCAATGGATCATGCTGGCGCGTGGTCTGGCGCAGCAACGGATCGATCACACTGCTGACGTTGTCCTCTGCATCGTAACCATAGTTGGTGGCGTGCAATGCCGCGTCTTTGTCCGCTTCCAACTGACCCAGTGTGTTGTAGACGCGCGACAAGGTGCGCTTGACCGTGCCACCCGAGGTTTTGCTGTCTTCCGCAAGGCGGTTGCCCGCGTTGTCCAGGGTGTAATGGATTGAGGCCCCCGTGCTGTCGGAAACATCGGTCAAGCGATGAGCCGCATCGTAGACGTAGTTGGTGAACGAGCCATCGGGCAGCGTCACCTTCTTGACTAGACCGGTGGGCCAATAGTCAAAGGCGCTGACCTGATCGTCCGCTTCGCTGGCATTGTTGGGCCCGCGAACCTTGTTGGACAACAGCCATCCGCGGATGTGATAGCTGGAATCGGTCGCCACACCATTGATGTCCAGGCGCGAGAGCGGTCGGCCCAACGCGTCATAACCCAGTGTCTCGACCGATCGGCCCAGCGCATCGGTGACCTTCCACAGATCCCCCTTGCGATGCGAACACGCGGCCGGGGTGGTTGCGCACACCGGATCATCCGATCCGTAGTAGCTCAACGTCACGAGGTCACTGACGTCCGATCGCGGGCCGTCAACGCTTTTGACCAAGCCCAAGGTCGGGCAGGTGCTGCTGGGCGCGGACACATCCGCCGCCTCGCAGTAAGCGTAAGTGGTGGTTCGGGTTTCACTGGTTGCGGTGTCTTTGACGGAAACGGTGAGCGGTTGCAGGCGTGCATTGCGCGTGATGCGGGTCTCGCGGTTTCCGCGCTTGGTGAAGATCAGCCGGTTGCTTGCGATGTCGTGGCGCTCTTGCGTGGTGCGTTCTTGCGCCAAACCCACCGCTTCTTGGATGCTGCGCGTGCGCGCCGGCTGCCCGGTGACCGCGTCGTTCGCTTCCGCATAACTGTGCTGCGTTACGACATCGCGGCGATCCGTGACCGTGCTCAGCCGGCGGCGGAAATCGACCGACGTGTCCAAGTAGGTGCGGTCGATGTCACCGCGGACGGGATCGGAGAACTTACTGATCTTGCGGGTCGGACCATCCTGCACCCATGGCGTCATACCATAGGTGGTGACTGCGCCCAATGCATCTGTGACCGTCGAGCCACCGGCCGCGGGATAAGTCAACGTCACAGCGTCCGCGCCACCAGCATGCGTGCTTGATGTCACGCGGGCTTTGGTGTCATAGGTGAACGTGCTAAAACGCTGACCATCCTCCCCCGTCACCCCGGTCAGAAAACGTGGGAAACGCGTGTCTTCGTAGTGATAACTGCGCGTTTTTCCATCAGCATACGTGACACTTTCGACTTGACCACCGGCGGTGTAGGTGTAACTGGCCAGGGCAAGACCTGCCGAACGAATGACCGCGATCGTGGCGTCTTCCAAGCCACCGTTGTATTCCAGCATCAGGCTTCGGCCGGTGCTGTGGGTGATGCTCGCCAAGCGATTGGCCGTGTCGTAGACATAGGCCAACGACGTGCCATTCTCCAATTGCTGCGCAACCAGGCGGTTGTTGGCGTTGAAGCGCAGCACGCGATCAGCCCGATACAACAGCCAATCGGTGCCGTCGGCCACCAGACGATCGCCGCTGCCGTCCACCGCCTCATAGGCCGCACCAAGCGCTGCAAATGCAAGCTGCGAGCCATCGGCTTCGATCAGACCGACATTGAGCGTCTGGTTCGGGTCCATCGGGTCCGTGCCCAATGCCAGTTGAATGTTGTGCGAATGAGTCCAGCCGGCTCCAAACCCACTGCGCGCCACCGACGCCATAGAGTGGTAGTGGCGATCGAACTTGATCCAGCCGAGATCGAGGTCCGGCGCGGGCTCGGACTTGTCACCCGTGGTTGGATCGCAGGGATTGCCCACCGGGCACTCGTTTTTGGCGAGCGTCTCCGACTGATACGTGAGCTGGAACGGCATGGCGCATGCCTGCTTCTCATCGCTCCAAAACAGCACGCCCGCATTGGGGCACGCCACGTCACGGTTTTTGGTCGTGGAGCCGGAGATGTTGACGATCTCGCACTGGCTTCCCGTCCACGCTGACCGGGTTCCGGTGTAGTCGCCAAAGCCTTGTGTGGTGGTTGCGTTGTCGTCCCAATAGTTGACTTCATCCCACACCGGAGAGACGTGGACCACGCTCACGGCGGGGCAACCTTCGCCGGTGCTCTCTTGGTTGTAGCGCAGTGCGATCTGGGCTTCGAGTGCCTCGATTGAGCCCACTCCGGGTGGGGGATTGGAGATGCTGAAATCGCTGTATACCCACGGGTCAATGACCGGCGGTCGCGGCACGCCCTCGTATTTGGAGACCGCTTTGCTCGGGGTGACAAAGTGCCCCGTCACCTGCATTTGCACTCCCGCGCCATTGGGGTAATTGGCGAAGAAATCCTTGATCTTGTTCTGAATGCCTTCCTCCGTGGTCTGCGGATCCGGCGGAAGCCAGTCGGACGTCCAGACCTTGCCGGCCTCTTGGGCCTGAGCGCTGGCGCTCAATGCGACACCGATGGACACGGCCAATGCGGCCATGATGGGGTTGCGAAGAAAGTGGGCAGGCGAAGCCATCTTGCTGCGTGACATATGGTGTCTCTCCTTGATGGGCGATCAGGCGCCCGATTGGGGGAGCGGCCGTGGCCTCCATGGCGCACAGCAAAGCCCCCGTTCCTTTGAACAGGCTCAATCAACGTCTGGGGGGGCGGCATCTCCATTGCGGGCCATGAGAGGCGATCCATTGAACTCTGAGGGTCCATTGCCTCAGTGACTGCGACGTTACTGCGAAGCGGGGCACTTGACCAGAGGGGCGGGCACCGTATGGGGCGGCTGTCACGGCACGGTATCTGGGCTTTTACGCAGTTCCACGATTAAGCGTGGCGCAGAAGTGAATGGCGGGCAACTTTGGGCTGCGCGATTCCGTTGACACCGAAAAATGCTTTGTTATCAACATAATTTTCGGGAGCAATGCGAATGAAGCCAAACAAATATAAAAATATTGCGGGCAGTGTCGATGATCACAGCGACTCAGATGTGGATCCGAATAACGGGCAGCCAGCACAAGAAAATGATGATCCCAATGCGCCATATGATTACCTCGGCGGCTTTATCATTCCGGTTGGCACAATGCTGTTATTTTACTGCGTCGGAGCGATGTTCGTGCTCGGGATTTATTGCATTCCTTATGCGCTGGGATGGACCGATCACCTGCCGTGGGAAAACCCCTATGCATGTGAGACTACAAAGGAAGAAATTGAAGAATGCCGCACTGCTGTTGCTCAACCCGACGGACAGGCCACTAAACACAAGAGCTGACTTGCAATCGACGCTCACAACGCGAAGCGATCACTTGATTCTTGAAGGTCAGCTTCCACAGCGTCCATGAGGTCGACGCGTTTGGCCCAAGTGCTCATGGGCCCCATCTCTTGACAGCCGCCAGTTTTGGCGAGATAAAGCGCTGGCTGGCGGTAAGCCGTCAGTAGTAAGCGGTTGGCTCATACAGCCACCCTTCGCGTTGGTCGGAAACGCCAGCGTTCCTACCTGCATATGCCCCATTCGGCGCCAGGTGCCCATCGGACTGTAACCAGTCGCTGGGAGAAAAGCCCCCCTCGCCCGTCCAGGACTCACATATGCCTAACCGCTATAAATCCGCCCGTGAAGCCGCCTTCAAAGCGCAAGGTGGCCGCTGCTGTTACTGCAACGTCCCCATGTGGCGCTCCTCCCCAGAAGAACTGGCACCGCTCGGCCTTCGCGCTAGAACGGCCAACCCGCTTCAATGCACCGCTGAGCACTTGGTGGCGAAGCGCGACGGGGGCGGCAGCCAGCGTGTGAATATTTCCGCAGCCTGCTGGCTGTGCAATTCCAGGCGCCATCGCCGGAAGAACCCACTAGACCCCAAGACATACCGTGAGTTTGTGCAGCGCAGGATGGCCAAGGGCGGGTGGCATTGCTTGGGAACCAACTTGACGCTATGAACTCGGCTGCCAGTTTTCCAAGGCGGTGAGGAACTGCTCCATGCCGTCTTGGCGAAGCGAGTAGCAGCGGGCCACAGTCATGGGAGTTCCGCTGTCATCGATGCTCTTTCGAAGCGCGTTGACCCTGCGCTCCCATGCACCATCGAGCATGGTGAGATCGCAGTAGTTCACTGCGTTGAAAGCATGCGAGAAGTCCAACGCATCGTTCTTGTCTATGGTGGAATTGACATCAAGGATCCAATCCCGCATCAGCGCACCAGATATGATCTTCATCCGCGAGCGAACGCCATCCGGGCGTGATGCCTTGGCATTGGCGCGATAGGTGTCGTTTGTTCGAATTGTCTCAACACACTGAATGAAGCGGTCCGCAACCTCGTTCAACACCTCGCCCATCTGACCCCGATGCTCATGAAGCATCAAAAATACACCCTGCAACGCCTCCACCGCGTCACCTGTTTGGGCGAACTTGCGAGCAAAGAAATCCATGTTTGGCTCGTCGGCCGCGGGAATCGGTCGATCGGCATCATCTTCAAAGTTGCCTTCGCCCCACCCTTCGCCAGCCTCCGGAAGAGCGAGGTGGATGTTTGGGAGCACGGCCCGCAGTAGCGCATCAGCTTCGGTGGAGTGCGTGCCGTCAGAAAAGCGGGCAAACTCAGAGACGGTTATTGGCGTGAACATCCACGTTCCTTGACTGCTCTTGATCGCCTCGGCGAAGCGCTGCGTCAGTTCTAGGCTTTTGGCTATATGCCGTATCGCGAAGATATCTAAATAGATAGCAGGCCGCTCGAATGTCTGCCGCCACAGCACGTCGTCTCCATCACGTTCAAAAGTGATTGGCATGGATATCCCTATTTGCGTCGGCCAATTCCGACATCACTGCAAATAACGAATTCGCGCCGCACGCCTTAGCCGATGCGCCGCAACAGATAACGGCACAGGTCGCGCAATGAAATCCATGTCAGATCAACTGTCGAGCGTGCGCCCGCCAAAAAATGCAAACTTCTTGCAAAAGAATCCCTCTCTACCTTAAACCATCCCCGACATATCTGCCTCAGCTTGGGCGTAATCAGTTGCCGCCTGTCTAAGGGCCGTGTCCAAACTTTGGCGTCGCGCCAACATGGACGCACGCAGGCTCATGAGATCTCGTCGGCCGTTGAGCAAAACATTTTCGAGATCGATGCGCTTAATGATCATGCGTCGATCCAGATCAGCCACCAACTTCGGATCGACAGCCTTCTGTGGATCGAAGTGAAATTTCGCTTGGAGCGTTTGCTTCCAGTTCAAAAGACGTTGTGTCAGCGCCGGTCCGAAGCCAGGGACTTGCACAACCGCGTTGTATGAAATGTCTGCCGCCGTTTCAATATTGAAAGATGCAAGCATTGTCTTTTTCGCCTCGCCTATGCCCGGGATCTTGGCGCGCTCGATCTGAAATCGATCTAAGAAGGCATGAAGCTCTGCTTTTTGGCGGTTGGCCACGAGGCTATCGTATTGTTGCTGGCGCAGCCGCCCCAATTGCTGCCATTGATCGCGCAAAGAACGCAATTCGACCAGCTTTTCTTGGAACTGCACAGCCCCTTCATCGCGCTTCCACCGCGCTGTCAAATCATCGTAGCGCGCTTTTGCTCGCGCGCGAGCTTCAAACAGTGGACGGCTGTCTACTTCGCCGCGACCGATAATCCACTTGGCCATGCCCCATGCCAACAGAGCCCAGACGATGATCAATGTTGCTTGATACGCCACACCAAGCAAAACGATCAAAAACGCCACCACCATACCTAGACCACGCCAAACTTCTCTGCGCTTCCGCGCCGATTGGGCATATGCGGACGGCGCAGACTTCGGTGCCACGGGCACAGCACTTAACACCGGGAGACTTAGGTTCTCAATGTCACGCCAGACGGCAACGATATTGAACGGCCCGCCGGGCATCTTGGTTGGCCCTGCCACCGGCAAACCAAAAAGTGCGATGCCGGCGCGCTCGATCGGACACCACGGACAGTCGGAATGACCCGATTGGTAAAAATGAGCTGCGTTCGCAGAGCATTTGGTGAACTTCTTTTCCAACTCAGTGAGCGCACGCACCCACTCTTTTGCCACCGGGCGACCATTCGGTGCCACGCCCTGCTGTCCGAATGCCCGCTCCCACATCTCTGCCACGGCTGGTGAGGCCGCGACCGCCGGAGCGCTATAAGGCGGGGGCTGCATCTGCTTAACAGCCGCGTCTCGCCCATACGCGTAGCGGAATTGCGGGATGGCTTTTTCAATGGGCATGTCGCCGGCACCACTGAACCTTCCAGCAAACGGATGGCGGCCATTGAGCAGGAGTTGGAACACCAAGACCGCCAAACCAAAATTGTCATGGTTTGCGGTGCGCAGGGTGTTCTTAAATGCTTTGCCGTGCAATTCGGGTGGGGTGAAGTCTTGAACGCCCACCTCGCACAAGAACGTCTTGCCTTGATGGCTGATCTGGAAGCTGTCGCAATCAATCAGCCTCACGGTGGCATCGGGAGCAACGAGCACGCCGCCGTGGTTGACGTCGCCAACCAAATAACCTGACTCATGCAGCAGTGCGAACGCACGCGCTGTGTTGAGTGCTGCGCGAACCAGCATGCGCCAATCAGCACTCGGGAATTCTGAAAGGCGGCTTTTGGGGCTGTAAAGACGGTGGATATCCTTGGAGCCACGCAGGTTGGGCATCAAAAATCCGCATACCTTGCCGTCCAGTTGGCGCAGCACCTCTACGGGCCAAGCGGTGAGCTGCTCCAATTCCTGGGTTCGCAAGCGCTGCATAACATTGAGCTTGTCTGCGCGCTCAACACTGGCAGGCGCCAAGTAGATCTTCGCGAGCATCTCTGGGTGAGCCAGCACCTCATAGATCGCTCCCTCCCCTCCCTTGGCCAAACGCTTCCCTAGTTGAAGCGGTCCACCGGTTCCGCGGACGTCTGGTGCAGACACTTATGCCTCCGCGACCGGGTCAGGCACGGTCCGCGAAGCGATCGCCTTAGCTCGACTGGCCAGCAACAGCGTTTTGTCGTCGTCTGTTCGGTCGCAAATCGCCGGCGAACCCAAATACAGCGCTAACTTGTCAGACAACTCCGCGTCTTGCCCTGGCTCAGGCAATGCGCGAACCGCACGGAAATTGCTGTCGAAGAATGGTCCATGCACAGTTTTGCTCGCGAAGTGCAAAACTAAGGATTCAATGCCATCGGTGAATGCCGCTACTTCATCAATTAATTCGGGGCTACACATGAACTCAAATGACGCCAGCGCTGCGGGCTCTGTCACAAATGTAGTCGTGTTGGCATATTCACCGTGCTGCGGCCAAAAGACATAGGCCCAGTCATCGCCTCGATGCCGCACCACGATGGCACCGTCCCCAATCTGCAAGAAGCATGCATGGGTCGGAGACACAACAGCCACCAAAATGGTGCAAGCAAAGTCGCGGATGCTGGCGCCATCAAGTTCGGCCTGGCGCGCGATCCGCGTGCTCACATTTTCCAACCAGCCATGCGCAACATCGCGAGTCACACCAGTCAGATCACCCCCATCGTCGAAATGACCGCGCACACTGTCCATGAGTTCACACACGGCCAACGAAGCTCCACGCTCTGCGTGCTTGGCACTGCCTGCGCCATCGGACGCTACCAATACGACCACCTCGCCATCTAGGACCGCGCAGACGTGCGCGTCCTGACAAGGCATATCTGTTTTGATGTGCGAAGTGCCGATGACGGACGCAGCGGCAACCCGCCAGCCCTGGATGTCCATCAGGTCGACGCCCAGCCCTCAGGCGCCACAGGATTGGTCAAGTGAACCACGTCTCCTGGTGTGGAACGTGACACTGCGCTCATAGAGTTCGATAGCCAGCTGAACAGCTCACGGAATTGCAGCCCCTTCAAACGCAAGGGTGCGCGCACGGAGATCTGGCCAAGAACGTCCATGTTTGCGCCTTGAACGCCGACGGCGTAGAACTGGAAATTCTTGGTGGCTTCACCTTCACGAACCAGTTCTGCCGCACGCTGCCACTGGTCTGTCGGCGCGCCATCGGTGATCAAGAATACCCACGGGCGGTAGTAGGACACACCATTTTGCTTGTAGGTATTCTTGCGTTGCCGCACCATCTCCAAGCCTTGCTCGATCGCAGCCCCCATTGGGGTATCGCCCGTGCATGACAGCATAGGCGGGTAAAAGCTATCTGCGGTGACGAACTCGCTCAGAATCTGCACCGGACCGAAGGTGACGATACCCACTTCAATACGTTTAGATGCAAGAGAATCGGCCGTGAGCTCTTCGCGGAACTGCTGCAAGCCTGCGTTGAGCTCATTGATCGGCTGACCGTTCATGGACCCAGACGTGTCTAGTAGTAAAAGGCACGGACAGCGGTTCTCGGGATTCTCGGCAAACTCAGCACCACCAAAGGGCACCTGTTCAAACTCGTTCGTCATTAGTTGTTCCCCCTATTTTATGTTGCAATCTAGACCAGAGCAGCGAATTCGACCAGCGTGATTGATCTCTTTCTGAGAATTTCATATTGGCCACCTCACCACCCACACTCCGCGTCACCGCACTGCCTCAGTCTCCCGCCGACTGGATGCCTCTGCTGGTCGCCGCGGGCATCCTCGTCGCACTCAGCGTTGGGACTCTCGACAAATACGTGATCGATGGAGCGCGTGTGGCCACTCCACCTGTGGTTTCACCTTCGGTCGCCACCCCAGTTGAAACATTGGCTCCGGTTCAATTGGCAGTTTCCGGACGGGTTGGCTCACTACGCCTCGCGGCGGTTACCGCTTTGCCAAAGCGTCCAGGCAAGCTCCGAAGCCATCCAAGCTGCCCCACCCAACTGATGCTGGCCGAGTCTGCGGCGGCGGCCGCCGCGACAAAAGCAGGTTGGCGCGTGGTGCGTGACCAAGATATTTCCGGCTATCAGTTGGTGGTTGTGGACGCAGGCATTGAACGCGTGCGCCGCGGCCGATGCTTGCCCAGCGGAATGAGTTTGCTGATCTTTCGAGGGACCAAATTGGCAGCCATTGCTTATTCGAGAAACGGACCAAAGGCGGTATGGCTTACGTCGGTAGAGCAGATCGCGCCCAACACAATCCAACTGAATGGCGCAGATGAGCCGGCGGCGTTGCTCCGGCTTGACCCAAACGCCATCCAACTGACGCCTTTGAAGTAACAAGAACACCCGACATATTTAATTTCGACGAAATCAATCACCTCGAATTGTGGAACTTCGACCTTCTCGTCTATCAATTGGCAACATTGCTCGTGCAACGTCGGGCATTAGCCTAAACCTAATCAATCAGCGCGACCGCGCGAGGCGATTGCATTGCCCGCGTCGCTGATGTTGTCGGCGATCGACTGCAAGGCGCTTTGCACACCATCAAGAGTCTCCCCTTGCAACGGGTGATCACTGCGCAGTGAATCAGACAGGCCCTCAATGGCTCGGACGACATCGAAAAGCGGCTCCGTTGCTTCTGCGAGAGACCTCAGATACATCGCTATCTCGTCGCCGGCCGCTCCATACATGTATGCAGCTATCAGAGTCGCTCGGGCTTCTGGCGGGTATTCTGAAAATCGCTCTTCGACAAACCCCTTAGCTTCCAACATCCAATCATGGGATGTCATTCCTGCCTGCCTCATTAACGCATCGGCATCCAACATAGATTTTCCTGTCTTTGATTAGGGTGGTTGATGGCGCCGGTCCACTACACGCTCGGACACCTCGAACGGTGTAGATGGTGAGTCAACTTGCCCGAGGTTATCGGCAACATAAGCCCCGACCTCTCGCTGTCCGCTATCAGTCCCTTGCTTTACGCAGCCGCTCATTTCGGTTGCACAGTGCGGACCCGACAAGATAACTAACCACGATCGTGATGGATTGCAAGAGCAACAATCCGAAGGTAAAGATGCTGCCAAATAAGGTGAACGCGCCCCAGATGAATGCAGCCCCTTTTAGCCAGCCCCTCCCCATGGCGGCTGCCCCGAGCATAGAAAGAAATATGGCCAACTGAAAGCCCAACACCCCTGCCGCCAGCAATACGAACATTCCCTTTCCCTGGTTAGACTTGCCCCGTTGATCAACAACGGATTTTGGCGCAGAGACCGGCCATGGCGGATTTATGGCACATCCACGGTTCGTCCGCCTAAGATGTAATCGCAGTTCTGCTCAGCGCTACAACGGCGATCAAGGACACCGCGAAGAGGGTCAGCAAGGAAGCGGACAACGCTGCAAACGCGCTAAATGCCACATCTACCGGCGATGCGTGATATATGGTGATTCACTGCGGAAGATATAGCGAATATCCAGAACGTCATTTAATCGACGCATACAAAGCATAGGGGCTTTGAATGAACACCGGAAGTTCGATCGACTGGGACAACCATATTTCCGCGAATGCCAAGTGGACGCGCCGAACAGCGCCCATGGCGCTTGCACTGCTGTTAGAGCGGCTGAAAGACAAATCAGGCTCCATTTCTTACAGTGAGCTCGCCAAGCTGATGTATCAGCGATACGGCGAACCGATTCAGCCCAACAAGCAAAAATACGGCTTACCACTCGGTGCCGCTGCTGATGCGGCAATTTTTCAGGGGCGCGACCACGGCATCACGATTCCGCCGATCAGCTTGATCGTCGTGAATGCGAACACCGGCTACGCTGGCGATGGAGCGAACCAGTTTGTTCGCCGACTTCGGGGAACGACATTGCACACCCGTGACCCAAAGCGGCGGGCGATCATTGACACGGAAGTCGAGCGCATCTGGGCTTTGGATACAGGTTTTTGGGAGCGCTTGGAACAACTTCTTGGAGTCACTCCCGCCCCGAAGCCAAAGGTCCGCATCACCGACATTGGCCCCCCACCTATACCTCCCACAGGTGGCAAAGGTGAAGGGCCCGCTCATGCCGCGTTAAAGAAATGGGTGACAGATCACCCCCAAAGGTTCACCGACTTTGGGCACTTCAATCGCGGCAAGACAGAAGACCGACTCCAATCAGGCGACAGCGTCGACGCCATGCTCTATGGAGCGACCGTCCGGCTTGCAGTCGAGGTTAAGGCGAGCAATGCATCCGAAGATGAGTTGACACGGGGCATTTTCCAGTGCGTCAAGTATCGCGCCACGCTTCAAGCAGAAGCCCGCGCCTACCCCAAGCATCGTCTACCCGGCACTTCTATTTTGGTTTCGACGGTAAAACTGCCGAAGAAGGCCCAAGCAGTCGCGGACGCGCTCGGGGTCCGTTTTATGCAGGTTGCGAAGAGCTGTGAGAGGTAACGCCTACATCTTGGTTTCACTGACATAAGCCATCCAAACCGCTGCATAGCAGGCAATTTCATATTCAAAAATCGCCGCGCAGCTCATACGCTTGCACTGACCAGCGCAGATGCACTGACCAGCGCCGTAGAATCTACTGCGACGTTCTCGTTCTCGTTCTCGTCAGCCATCTCTACCCCGTGTTGAATTCCCATTGCAACGTGAAACGCGGCAAAACCGGCCATAGGCGTTCAGCCCCCAGCGAGATCGCGAAGCCTGACGATAGATGGTGGCTATCCATCACGTATTTACTGGGTTGCTAACGCATATTTCATGCCCCTGTGGCATTTATTCTGCGCACACCGCTACCCTGGCCCTGTCGTCAGACGATCCCTGTTTCTTGGTTCGCGTTTGGACCAGGAGAGAGGATCAGCGGGCAAGGAGCAGGCAGAGGGAATGGCACAAGACATGGAATGGGGCCCCTCGATCTGGGGGCAGCGGTTCACCGGGTCCGGTCAATGGTCGCTGCGCTTGCGAGGCCATGTCCTGGAACTGGTGTTTGGCGGGCAAAGCCACGTGGCCGCCATTGAGGGCCGCTCCCCGCTGAGCATCCAACAGGGCATCTTCTGGACCGACCTAACCCTCCACCCCGGCCAGGCGCGGGCAATAACGGTTGACGGCATCCCTAACAAATACGGCCAGGCCATCGAAGAGGCTGTGCGCGCGGTGGTCGCCGAACAAAAACGCGAAGCGGCCAGGCGCGCTGAGGAAGAGCGCAAGCTCAGCCGGCGTCAGCGCTTCGCAGCCGCTTACGCGGCCATTGAGCGTTGGAGCAAGAGCGTCGTGACCGTGATCCAGGCCGCCAAGCAGGCGCACCGCTGGATCACCCAAGAGCAGGTCAACGATTTGCGAAACGGGCGCCCTGCAATCCTCCCGTCTGCCTCAGAGCTCAGCGAGCTTGCGGCCGATCCCGACGTCCGTGCCAGCCTTGGCGATCGGCTGGACCGCGCCGAGCGCGTGTTGAAAATATGGGATTGGGATCTGCCAACAGTGATCGACCAGTTCAATGAAAACCACACGACACGCGAACTTGAACAATGCCGGCATCTGTTTGACCGGGTGGAAAGTCGGCCACTGACCGAGGAGCAGTCTCGCGCCGTCATCTGCTTCGACAATCGCGTGCAGGTCGTAGCCTCGGCAGGATCCGGCAAGACTTCGACCATGGTGGCCAAGGCCGCGTATGCCATTCAACGCCTCGAAATGGCTCCTGAGCGCATCGTGATGTTGGCCTACAACAAACGCGCAGCCAAAGAATTGGAAGAACGCGCGAAGAAGTCCCTGGCAGCATTGGGCATGGGCAGCGTTTCGCTCACCGCGAAGACCTTTCACTCATTGGGCTTGGAGACCATTGCTGCTGCCACAACCAAAAAGCCATACGTTCCAGATTGGGCCAGTGAAGACAAAGAAAAGCTCCTCAAACTGACCGACATCATCGATCGCTTGAAGAGCCGCTCGTCCATGTTCCGCACCGATTGGGACATGTTCCGGCTGGTGTTTGGCCACAGCGTTCCGCGCTTTGGCGACCCGCAGCCCGAACCGGATTGGGATCCCGACACCGGCCGCGGTGGGCTGCGCACCTTGCGCGGTGAGCTGGTGAAAAGTGTCGATGAATGCACCATCGCCAACTGGCTGTTTTACAACGGAGTCGCTTACGAATACGAGCGCGAATACGAATTCGACACCCGAACAGCCAAGCATTCGCAGTATCACCCGGACTTCTACTACCCCGACATCAAGCTCTACCACGAGCACTTCGCTCTCAACAAACACGGACACCCGCCGCCTGAGTTCGCGGGCTACATGGAAGGAGTGCATTGGAAGCGCGATGAACACCGCACGCGCGGGACCGCACTCATTGAAACCACATCACATCAACTCTGGACCGGGAAGCTGTTCGATCACCTCAAACAGGAGTTGGCTCAACGCGGGGTCACGCTCGACCCCAATCCAGACCGTCCCACCAGTGACCGCGGCCGAGTGCCGTTGAAGCATGAAGAGCTGATCGCTTTGATGTGCAGCTTTATTGCGCACGCCAAGAGCAATGGACGCAGCGACAGCGATCTGGATGCGCGCTTGCGCAAGATGCCCGAGGGCAGCTTTCTCTTCCGCTACAAAATATTCCTGCGTCTGGTCAAGCGCGTTCGCGCCGAATGGGATGCAGAGTTGGCGGCGGCACGGGCGATCGATTTCGAGGACATGCTGGTCCAAGCTGCTGCACTGGTGGAGCAAGGAACAATCGCTTCACCCTATGACCTGGTCTTGGCTGATGAGTTCCAAGACGCGTCCTGGGCGCGTGCTCGCTTGTGTTTGGCGTTGGTGCGCGAGCCGGGGCGCCATTTGTTTGCCGTGGGCGATGACTGGCAATCCATCAACCGGTTCGCCGGCGCCGACGTGTCCGTGATGACCGGATTTGAACAGTGGTGCGGGCAAGGCGTGGTGTTGCGGCTGCAACAGACCTTCCGCTGCCCTCAACCACTGTGTGATGTGTCCAGTCGGTTCGTGTCCAAGAACCCGGCCCAGATCCCCAAAGAGGTGCACTCCCAAACACCCATGCACGGACCAGTTCTGCATGCCTTCCAGGTCGGCAAAAGCGAAGAGATCCAGGATGCCATTCTTGGACACCTGAAAGACCTCAGCGCACAGCTGCGTGCCGGCACCGTTCCGCAGGGGGCCAAAGGCAAGGCGTCGGTGTTCTTGCTGGGGCGTTACAACGATGACAACCGCAGATACCTGCCCCAGCAGTGGGAGCGCCACTGTGGTGATGTGCTGACATTGGAGTTCATGTCCATGCACAGATCCAAGGGCAGCGAAGCGGATTACGTGATCTTGCCCAACATGACCTGGGGTGGCTTTCCCAATCTGCGGCAAGACGATCCGGTGCTCGCACTGGCGATGCCCGGGAGTGATCCCTATCCGCTGGCTGAGGAGAGACGCTTGTTTTACGTCGCCCTGACCCGGGCGCGCCGCTCAGTCGCGATGTTCACCGTCCGCGGACGGCAATCTCCGTTTCTCAAAGAGCTTGTCGAGGACAAGCTTGCTGTCGTGACAGACACGACTGGGACGCGCGTGCGGGAGCGTCACTGCCCAAGATGCAAGCGTGGCGTGATCGAGCAAAAGCACGGTCGCTACGGCAACTTTCTCGGCTGCACGAACTATCCCAAGTGCAAATACAAGCCGTGGCGTTGACCCCCCTCCTCAATCGCTTTTGATATTTACCTGAGACTAACAAAATGAACTCAAATAGCGGACTAACCAGGAATGAATCCACCATTCTTTTTCTTTCCATATGCACCCCACTTATAATTATTGGATGCATGATCTCTATCAGCGAAGGAAAAATCGCACTTGCAAATTACCTAGCGTATGCGCTCCCCTGCATGGCGGCTGTCATATTTGGCCTCGGAACCCTGAGGGAAAAGCCAGCCGGTGCAACGCCACAAGCCAGAGCAGATGCAGAGCAGACGGCAGCGGCGGCATCTGCGGACTCGGGCGGGAGAAAAGTAATAATAAGACTCAAAAAAACGCTCAAATCAATACTTTTCGACATAGATACAAGCGATCAGCAACTTTTCAATATCTCAGGTATCTTTTTATATTTTGGACTTTTATGTAACACATATGCTAGTGCATGCAGCTGGCCGGGAACCAGCATTTACCTCATGGCTTCTGCAATACCACTCTTGCCTACCGCATATATTCGCACGGACAGACTGTTTTGGCGAGGCAAAGTTGCATGCATATTCGGTTATATATTTATAGCTCTGCTAACCCTTGCAACAATAGCCGCTATATCAATGGCACTTAGGGCGATTGTCCCATTGTTTGAATCAACAACACCCGGCCTATGGATTTGTCAGCGCGCAACTTGAAGATTTTAATCTATGGCCATATCACATATATGACAACAACAAACAGGCCCAGAGTGATAGCCCTGATTGCAATCGAAAAAAATGCATTAAGGATCCGCGACGCCCCTCCAATGTTGTTCCCCTCGCCCATATACAGCCCAGCAACAGTCAATAAATTATATTTATCACATTATTAAAAATAGTCAAATGCCAGAATAGAAATGCACTTCTTGCTACTGCTATGCTGCAAAATATCTGCTGCAAATTGCGCCCCCAAAGAACCCGGCGACTACGATAAAAGCGTCGAACAGCGCACAGAAGGCGCGTGTAAATGAGCAGAAAATATTTAGTCCAAACGTCTTTCGAGAGGGGGGCAAGGGCTCAGAATAACTTTGGGGCCTACGCACGGCTTTGGTTCTAAACCGCAGGTTTCCTAGGATTTGCCTTCCGTGCCTTGTTGGTTCTAATCCTTGCATTTTTATCTCCCAACCTTGCCTCGGTATCGATGCTCCGCCGGGTCAAATCGATACCCATCACGCGGATGTCCTCTACCTCTGGAAATTGCGGTGATATTACTAACCAGTAGTTTTGCAAGGCCTCTATCAACGCAGGAAAGCCTTTGATCTTCGCCCCATTGGGATGGACCCACCCTTTGCACTCACCTGTGTAGACGAGCAAGAAAATCCCTCTGTTGGATTGTCGATCACGAAGGTAATCTCCGCACAACTGAATTTCGAGACGCTCGAACAATGATGGTCCGGTCCAGCGATCCGCCAATTTTAGCTCGCACGGAACAGAGCCAAATCCGGCGCCATGAAATAAGATATCGGGCCTCTTAGCATCAGCAAGCTCACTTTCCTGGCTAATGGTGTAACGCGACTGGGCGCGTTCATTAAGTGCATTAGCGATGAACAATCTGATGGCCGTTTCACCGAAATAACACAAAGAATCCGCTGTGCTTGTATTGCCATGTTCTAGGTCGTGCCCGTAATCGCGAATACGCTCAATGGCTAAATACCACAATTCGCGGTGATTGCGAGGCGTGCGCTCCAAGCTGCGATGAAAGCTAAGAATCTGCTCAACACTCCACGGCTCTATATCGGCGTCGAGCGTTGCCTTTTCCTTTGCGCGGTAGGCCATCCAAGGACGCGACTTCTCAGCGGGATGAACCGTAGACATTTCCATCATTGCCAAGTAAGCCTCCTTTCCCGGCGTCTCCTTGATAAAGGAAATCAGAACATTACGGGCATCTTGGGCGTCATCTCGCAGCCCGGGCGAATATACACCTTTGCCTGCCCGGTCAATATCTTCATTCTCGCGTATGTAGCGATGCATGAGTAGATATAGTGCCTTCATATGCGTAACGGATCGGTAAGCCTCGCGTGCGCTCTTATTTTTGCGCCGCCCCCCAACGAGGGCGGTAATGAATTTCATGGCAAAAAGCGTTTGATCTTCGGGCTTTGCGATGTTCGCCAAGTGCGCCGAAAGCGTCGGAATCGCCACATCGGGGGCAACCCCAACCCAACTGGCAAACCAAAGTGGCCCAAGCTCAGCATTCTTTATTGATTTGGACTTATTAGCCGCCAGCTTGGCAATGGCTTCGCAAGGAAGGTCCGAGCCATGTAAAATTTCGAGCAAGTGCCTTAGCTTGCTAGGTGACTTAGGTGATCGAGCAAGTCGTTTGATAGCTCCGACTGCCAAAGCATTCCACAACCAACTGCCGGCCCAAGCAATAGTCGACAACAAGTAATGGTCTGGACCATAAGGCGTATCATGTTCGAATTCGTAGTCAATTTCTTTATTAACCACCTCTAACACTGCGGCCGGATGCACCGCGAAAAGCGTCGGCATCCAACTCGCAAAGCCGTTGAGTTCGAGCAGCCCATATCGCGTCGCACGAATTGCTTCTTCGTGCGAAAGATAATCTGCCCACGACTCAACTTCTCGCGCTTCAATCGCAAGGCCGGTCAGGCCCAGAATTATTGCGAAAGGGGTAGTGTTTTCGGGGGCTCCTTCCGAACGCATCACAGGTTGGTAGTCACGCCAAAATTTCATTGCTCCTTCACGATAGGCCGTCGCGAAAATCTCGCCAAACTCTGGAATAAGACTCTGCCAATTTCCGTCACTCCACATGCCTGATGAAGTCTTACCTGCGCTGATTTTACTGTGCAGATACTGCTGTGCGCTGCTCGGCACACCGGGCTGGAAGGCGTTGCGAACACTATCGAGATTATGTGTTAACCACTCTTTCCACTTTTTTTCATTCCGCTCTCGACTCTGACGGCGAGCTATGGCTTGTTTTTTGAACTTTGCGTCTTGCCGCCGAAGGACACCCATTTCACTGGCCGGTGGATGCAGCAGTTGGTCAAGGGCAGCGCTCAACTCGAGATCGGACTGCGCGATTTTTTTCATTCGGCTGCGCCACACCCGTGGCTTACCGGCTTGTCTATAAAGTGAAAACGCCAAAGATTGAGCGATTAGTCGGTCATCTAGTTCGACACGCGAACGCACATCTTCCAGAATTTCGTCGAAGCGGCATTCATCAAAACGCCAATAAGAGTCAAACGCACCCGCCTGCCAATAGTTAGTCAGTCGCTCGCCCTTCGCCTCACATCTCGCCCGTGCTTGACCTACCGCATGCCAAAACAACGAATAATTTAGCTCCGGCCACTTTGGAACTGCGATAGAAAAGTCCTCCACCGATTCATCGATCTTGACATCCTCTATATAAGCACCAAGGGTAGGAAGCATAATCAGCACGCTAAGTGCAGAATTACTGAACACGGCGGGATGTTGAACGCTCAGCAGACGCGAAATGAGTAAGGAGATCGATTTGATCAGCCATACGTTTCTTGAAGAAACCGAATAATGAATGAATTCAACTAGTGGCGGCACATGCACCAGCTCATACAAGCCATCGAGCATCTGTGGCAGCAGAGGCAGAGGCAGCCTATTTATAAGCTGCCCCACCACTCTGCCCAGAGAATCGTGTTCGTAGCGCTTCTTTTCTTGCGCCTTCGCTAACGCCATTAAAAGCCAATCGATCCCACCGGCGTCTTGGGGTATATCTGCTGCCAGTTCGGCTAGCCATTCGCGCGATTGATCTCCTTTCTCAGTCAGAAATTCTTGCCTGACGCTCGCTCGGTCGACTTCGGATCCAATGACCTCCAATGCGCGAAATGCCGCGACACGCGTGTGAAGATCATGCCCCGATCGCACAAGTGCTTTGGCCTCGGGGAGAGCGCCCACAATTTTCCCACGCCACACCATTCCTAAAAGCACCCAGCAGATGTCGGGATTGTCTGAGTGTTTCGCCAGCAATTCTTTGATCACGTTGGTAAGATCGACGTTGGCAAAGAGCTGCACGGAAGCGAAGTCGGATGGAGAATAGCTACGGGCTGGCTGCGCTAGATGCTCGCAAACCTCACGCAATACCTTTACGCGTGTCGCACAATCCAACTGGCTCGGATCCCCGCCCTCAAATATTATTTCTGGCGCTAAGCGGATAACACGATTCAGGATTTGTGGATTTAGAATCGCAAGCCACGGCAGAATTGGGCGCAGGCTCGGCACGACAACTTCAATGCCATACTGATTTCGGAAAAATAGCTCTTCAATCCGCAGACGAGGTGCCTGAGCATTGAAGAGATGATGAACCCACTCGGCAGTCAGATACTCCCTAATCGACCGATGATGGAAACGCACGGCGCCGTATATGCCGGGCTCGAAGATGGGCCGCTGTAAAAGCGATTGACAGTCTTTTTCGTCCCAATCTTGCAAGACTTCACGCACAATTAAGCCGGTGGGCGTGCCGGTGCCATCAGGCGTCTGTATGGCAGAATTTTGAGTGAGCGTCGTAGCCGCCGCAATCAGGCGAACGCCCGCCGTCAGCTTTTCCAGAGTAATTGGTCGCGCCTCGGCGCGATTCTCATCCCGCTCAATGAGGCGGCGTTTGATGCTGTTCTGGACTAGTTCGAGTCGTGAACCGATACGAACATAATCTTTCCAGAAATCGGCAAGCTCAGATAGATCCTGAGGTCGACTCATCAACTGTAAAACATCTTTTTGCTCCACAGCCAACAGAAACGCGGCCGTGTCGGTAACGCCGTATCCGTGTAAAAATTTTTCAATCTGTGCGCGCGTTAAGTCATCGAGCGCCACGATTCTAAAAGGTGTAAAAGGTCCTTGTGAAGCCCACTTTTCCTTAGTTGCAATGAGCTGCTCGTATGAGCCAGCTGTGCTTTCGCACGCAACTGACTGGGTCTCCTGGTAGGGGAACACGGACCTGCATAGCAATGGATCCGTTTTCATTCTCCAAGCCGAGCTACGCCCCGTGATCACGATATGAGCGCTCTGCATAACCGGCGCCAACTTCAAGCCAATTATCTTGATCGCTAATTCGAAATCCTTGGGATCGCGAAGCCGCGCCTCGTCCACTGAGTCAAGTAACAACCATCCCTCGTCACCCGACTCGCACCACGCCAGGAATTCAGTGTAGGTGCCGACCTCGAAAGCTGTTTCGAAACTTATGCTCACCGATTCAATGCGCAAAAAAAATGCTGGTTTACCCTCGCTGCGAAGCCGTTGGGCAGTTTGCCTCACTTCCTCAGTTTTTCCTGAACCGGCTTCGGAAAGCAGCACGATTCGGTGACTGGCCAAAAGATCCGGCCAATGTAATCGCCGCTCTTTTCCAATCAAGCGAGCTAGCGCGGTATCGTCGGTTGCATCAGCGGCTATTGCTAACTCGTGGAAAGTGCGGCCTAGTTCGATGAATTTTCCGCTAAGACTTGTCATGGTGTCGTGCTCGTGGATGAAGCTGCCGTTGCGCACTCAGAGGTTGGACGCACGCCTTACTATCACCAATAACGAAGCCGCCTCCTATTTTCGAACTATCCTTCGTGAAACCTATGTCGATCAGAAATTGATTTCAACTCGTCCAAAGATCCTTGGCCCATGTGAAAAATTCGCACGTAACGATCTAATCCGCAGATATAAATCGTATAAGATCCCTTTTTTGTTTTCGCCCAGTAAAAAATACCTACATGCTCAATATGGTCTTCATATACATCATAATGCGGATGAACTATACGATAGCGTCGCGTGTTTTTTGGGTAATTTTTCGGAGCAGTATCTATTACGACAGGATCTAAAACCTCCCTATCTCTTTTGATCTCATTGCAATCTGGACATGCCACACATAAATTCAAAGGCTCAAATATGTAATGGGGATACTTTGCCTTTGATGCAATATGCTCGATAGGGGCTCCTAAGGCGGATTGAAGAGAGATTGCGCCGTTACAGTAGACACAATTCGCCCTTTGCTCAGCGCGGTAAAAATTTCGAATTTCGACCCTAACACTCTCCAATTCGGCGCGGCTCCAATCGTTATGAGTAAAATCTGGGCTCGCTAAAATAGCGTCAATAGCTGCCTTGGAATTTTCGCTGAATACGATCGAGTTATTGATTTTAGGCATATTGATCAGCCAACAAAAACACAGATTCAATTAACTTAAAAGTCGGATCTTTTTTATCAACATTGGCTGCAATAGCACCCAGCCTTGCCAACTTACTTGAAATCTCCGTATCTATCACTTTCCTCGATCTCATTTCAGCGACAAGATTGAAACTTAATCGAGATATATATTCATTCATCAGACCTGGCGAATCGAATAATTCAGCCAATTGATAGTCAGCAGATCGCCAGGAAAACTGATCGGCCATGTAGAGAGATTTCTTTCCTAATGAATAGATAAATGAGCGATCGCCTTTCATTCGCGAGATTATCTGAGGTGAATGGGTGGCAATGATAAATTGGCATCTTTTATAACGCCGAAAGCTTGCCTTCAATAGATCCATGAAATCTTCTTGCCACTCAGGATGAAGACTTATCTCCGGCTCATCGATTAAAATTACTGATCCATCTTCGATATAACCAGCTATCCCCAACATCAAAACAAGCATGCATTGCTCACCTGAACTGGCGGATCGCAAACTAATAGTGCCGTAATTGTCTTTAATTGCTCGTATATCCATCAGTCGAACCAAACCGATATCCATCAACATAGATATTGAATTGACCTCGTGTAGATCGATATATCTACCATTTATTGCTGCACCGCCATTAAGAAAGTCAACATTCAAGCTAAATGTTTTTCTCTCATTAAATAGCTCACTAACATTTTCCAGTGCATATTCGATAGACGACCGATCCTCTCTGGACATGGCTTCAAAAGCAGGCGCAAACCTTTTATCAATCTGAAAACTATGGCGCCCCACTCGCATGATGATGCCATCATCGTATTCACTTTTTTTGTATGGCTGGGAAAAGGATGGCTTGAAAACAAATTCAAATTCGGGTGAAAACGATAATGATGAAAATACCCCCATGAGATTCGAAATATTCGAATCAAGAACCAACTTACTTAGAAGCCCACGAGTTACAGAAGAAAGCAATGAAATTGATGACGACGTAATAAACATACTTTCGCCACGCATCCCCACGTAACGGTAATTTTTCGTATATCTGTCTTTCTTCCGCGGGGGGGCCGGAAATTTATCGAAAGGACTTGTTGAAATGGCGATCACCAATGGCCCCGCGCGAAGCATCTTACTTTGCGGCCAGTTATAGGCATCTGGATCATTGACAGGAGCAATGCATTCTTTTGCTATCCGCGAGAGAAGACGGCTCTTACCCAAACCATTTTTCCCGACTAATACAGTGAACGTGTTCAATGCACTTCTAAAAGCGTCCCTTCCAACCAGCGGAACATCCGCCCCGTCGTAATGAACTGATAACAATCTCAACATATGTTTCACCCTAATCGGCGCACTACAAACATTTAAAATAAGCAATAATTGGTCCGGTTTTTGTTCGATAGATCAATTTCTATCCACGACTTTGAGTATCTTGCACATGCAAGACATCGTTGAGCGCTTGCCTAAACTGGCCCCCCCTATATCCCGGCACCGTCACAGACGGCACGAACTTCGCCAACGTGGCCACGCGCAGCGGTAGGGTTTTGCGGTCAATGTAAAACCGCTCCAACACCGACGGTGGCGCTTGCCCGTCCCAGTGCCCGGTCAGACGCGAAATCGCGGTGGTTGTCTCCCCGGCCCCGTCCAGCAAGGTCGCGAACGTGTGCCGGAACGCATGGAATCCCAAGCCCTCTTCGCTCACGCCTTGGGACTTGATGTAAGCCGAGAACTGGCGGCTGAGCTGCCGGCCAAATCCCAAGCCCGTGGAATTGGGCAGGTGCGGGAACAAGCGCTCGTGCCCGGCCTGGCGCACCTCCTCCACATAGTCCAAAAAACCCGCATCAAGCACGGGCTTGGCCAACGGCACATAGCGCTTGGACTGTTTGTTCTTGATCTTCTGTCCTGCAAAGCGACGGGTGATGTGGAAACCCGGCACTCCGTCGACCGTCTCAATGTCTTTGACGTAAAGCTGCGCCACCTCAGTGACCCGCGCACCGCTATACAGCCCCAAGATCGGGCCCCAGAAGCGGTGCGGATACTTTTTTGCCCACTTGGCAAACGCCTTGGTCTCAAACACCGCTTGCAGTTCTTCGGTGGTGAAGGGTCGACCCGTTTCCACGTCCGCATCTGCGGCGTGATCGGTCATCCAGACAATCCCTTTCAAGGGATTGTGCGCGAGCACCCGAGACGCCAAAAGGCTTTGCACAAATGTAGAGAGGCGTTGGCGGTGCTTGTTGAGCGTGTGTGCGGCCGGCTCAGGCTCTGCATTGGCCTTGGACAGGGCCACCACTTGCGCCACATCCAGACCCCGATACGGGGCACGCTTGCTGGCGTTGCTGGGCCAATGGCGCACCACATCGAAAAAGCTGCGCACATGTTCTTGGCTGAGTGTGTCCACCGGCACATCGCCAATCGTGCCCAGCAAGATCCTCAGGCTGTGGCGGCTTTCCAACACCGTTTTAGGGTCGCGCTTCGCCGCTTCCATATCCGCCAAATGGGTGGCAATGGCTTGGGAGAGCAGTGGGGTGATCGGTGTGGGCGGCGGGACGGGAACAACAACCGGCGCGGGCTGCACTGCCGCTTGCAGAGCAGGCGAAAGATCCGCTGCTGCCTTCATTGTTGTGATGAAGTCTTGGGTGTCTGCACGTCCTCTGGTGGTGACGGTTCCGAACTCCACCGCACCAATCCGCACATTCTCTGCGGTCCACTCTTTGGCCGAACCATCAGCCAGCGCGCGTTGCGCGCTTTTGAACAACTTCTTGATGTCGTCATCTGACATGGCACACCCCGTCCTTAGGTGATTGAACACCTTCGAGAGTGCCACACCCCAGAGCGCCGCGGAGAGCCGTGCGTCATCTCCACGCAACCCGCCCAGCGAGCGAACCACAAAGCGTGACCGGACTTGTGAACGCACGTCATCAGGCACGCGGAAGCGGACATACAGACCGCTGTCTCGGGTCAAAAAATAGGGCTTGGGCATGAAAACGATACCTCAAACGATACCTCAGTGGAGATATCGGCTCGGGCTCGTCGTTTGGAAAACCCCTTGTGGATCAGCGCATTGCGCGCGACGGGGTAGAAATGGAGCGGGTGATGGGAATCGAACCCACGCTAGCAGCTTGGGAAGCTGCAGTTCTACCATTGAACTACACCCGCTTACGGACCAGTCTATTCGGCCCGAACGCGGGTGGCAATGTGGTGCGGCGATGCGGATACCCGGCGCGTTGTTCGGCGCGGCCGGGGCGGATGTGGGGCTCCCGCGCGCGGGGCGGCGGCCGACGTCGTGATTCCTATTCCTCGCGACTCCCTTTCCTCAGGACTTCTTTTCCTCGCGCTTCCCTTCCTTGCGGCCCCGTTCTCGCGGGCGTACGACGTCCGGTCGGCGGGCTTCAGCTCCGACGCCTTTTGCTCGGATCGAAACCGACCCGAAGATCTCATCTTGAGGCGAGCCTCCCGCTTACATGCTTTCAGCGGTTATCGCTTCCGAGTATAGCTACCCGGGCCGCACAGCGTCGCGACCGAAGCCCGCCCAGAACATCCCGAGCAAAACCGCCGATCCGCGATCGACCCGCGATTCATCGCCTCGCCGCTGTTGATCCTGGCCCAATCGCGACTCGCCGCCGCTTGCCCGCAAGCCGATCGCCACACACACCCAACCAGATCGCCCTTCATAAAAAAAACCGGGCCTTTCGGCCCGGCTTCTTCGAATGCAACGGAACTTCAATGCAACGTAAGCCCCTGAGCAAACGCGATCGCTACAGCGACCGCGCCGCGATCAGAACCCGCTGCCGATCTGCGCGAACACGGTGGCGTTGTTGCCGCCTTCCTGGCCGACGGTGACGCTGGCGCCCAGGTTGGCGTCCAGGCCGAACAGCTTGGTGCGCGCGCCGAACAGCAAGGTGCCGTAGTCCTGGTCGAACTCGCGGCCCTTGACCGCGTAGTTGCCCAGGCCCGGCACAGTCTGCAGGCGCGCGTAGGCGTTCTTCGGCGCGTCTTCGAACTCGCGGTCGACGGTCAGGCGCGCGTACGGACGGAAGCTTTCGCTGTGGGTGTAGTTGATCTGCCAGCCGACGCTGCCGATCAGCGAATCGAAGGACTGGTCCGGGTAGGCCAGCGAGGTCGCCAGGTTCGGATCGCTTTCGGCGAAGCCGTCGACGTCGATGCGCTGGGCCAGGATGCCGATCACCGGGCCGTGACGCACGGTTTCGCCGAATTCGTAACCGCCGTTGAGCGCGGCGGTGACGTTCTTGCCGTCGGCCGAGCCGTGATGCACGCGGGTCGCCGGGCCGAGGTTGGCGTTGCGGTCGATGTCGAAGTCGAGCTTGGTGTAGCTCAGCTGGCCGTTGATCCAGGCGCGCTCGCCGTACCAGCCGATGAAGCCGCCGATGCTGGTTTCCTTCTGGTCGAAGTCGCCGTTGCGCAGGCCGAAGTCCTGCTTCTGCTGGCCGTAGCCGAGGAAGCCGCCGAACACCAGCTTGCCGCTGGTCCAGTCGACGCCGCCGGTCAGCGCCGGACCGGCGCCGTCGTACAGGTCGCCGTCGCGGTAGCGCTGGAAGTCGCCGCGCACGCTGCCCCACCAGCGCATGCCGTCGCCGTCCTGGACGCCGGCGACGTGGCTGGTCACCTGATCGGCGCGGGCGCGGCCGGTGGTCGCCGCCGAATTCGGCAGCACGGCGATGAAGCGCGGCGCTTCGAGCACCGACAAGGCGTAGTCGGCGAGGATCTTGTGCGACGCGTTCGACGGATGCACGCCGTCGGCGAAGGCATAGCTGTCGGGCGCGCCGGGCGCGGCGTAGTTGAGCGGGCTGCAGGTCAGCGACGACGCGGTGATCTGCGGGTTGCACGCGGTGCCGGTGACGTTGCTGATGCCGTACGGCGCCGGGTTGGCGGTGATCTCGCGCAGCAGGTTGAAGGTGTCGAGCGGAATCACCCGCAGGCCGGTCGCGGCCAGGCCGCCGTACAGCGCGGTGTTGTAAGTGGTCGCCAGTTGGGTGCCCGCGGCCTGCTGGGCCGCGCCGCCGGCGCGGAACTGCGGGGTCACGCCGAGGTCGGGAATGGTCGGCACCAGGATGTATTCGGCGCCGGCGTTGCGCAGCGCGCCGATCACGCCGATCTGCGCGGTGACCGCGTTGGTGATGGTCGCCTGCGCCGGCGCGCCGCCCGCGACCGCGAACAGGTCGTTGGCGCCGCCCCACACGGTGTACAGCGCGTTGGGATCGGCGCGGCCGCCGTTGGCGGCGAGGTAGTTGGCGGTCTGGGTGGTCAGCGACGGGATCGGGCCGAGCGCGCCGGCGGTGTTGACGCCGGTGCGGGCGCCGCCGACGGCGTAATTGGTGCCGCCCTGGTTGTCGCTGGCGCCGTTGGTGCCGTAGTAGTCGGCGACGTACTCGGCCCAGACCAGGCCCGGGTTGGTGGTGAAGCGGCCGAGCAGCGCGCCGTTGGGGCCGACCGCCTGGATCAGCGCCGGGCGGAAGTGGCCGGAGTCGGTCAGGCTGTCGCCGATGAAGACGGTCTGCGAATAGGTCTGGGCGAAGGCCGGGGCGGCGGCCAGCACGAGGGCGGCGGCCAGCGCGGTGCGAACGGGTTTCATCATTAACTTCCCTGCATTGATAAGTAGCGGTGGTGGCGTTCGACCGGTCCTGGCGAGGACGATCGGGCGCCGGATGAGGCTCCGCGCGGCGCGACATACGCCGCCGGATGGCTGAATCGAAACATGTGCCACGCGGGCAAAGCAAGGCGCAGCGCGGCAAACATGCCGATTCAGGGGTGCCGGTTGCGGAACGGCGGCGCGCGACCGCGGCCGGCCAGGCGCCGCGATCCGAGCCGGCGGCGCGATTATGGTCCTCGTGGACGCCGCGTGCCGGGGCCAGAGGTCACAGACAGGCGATGACACTGTGTTCGCGTCGTGCCGACATCGGGTCTGCGGCCCACGCGGGGATCAGCGAACCGCCCGCTGCCGCAAAGGCTGGCCGCCGCGCGGCGTACACGCAACAATATCGGCATGAATATTCTGCTCAATGGCGAACCGCGCGTGCTCGCCGCGCCCATCAAGCTGGTCGACCTGCTGCGCGAGGAAGGCCTCGGCGAGCGCCGGGTCGCGGTCGAGATCAACGGCGAGATCGTGCCGCGCGGCCGCCACGCCGACACGGCCTTGAACGAAGGCGACAAGGTCGAGATCGTGCATGCCTTGGGCGGTGGCTGAGCCGGGCCACGTCGCGATCTTGCGATAAGCGCAGGGTCGGCAGCTGCCGCGGTACACGAATGCCTATGCTAGTCGTGCGTTCAATGCATCGCGGAAGGCGCTCAAACCTCGCCGTACTTTAAGGTCGAGATCGCGCATGCCTTGGGCGGCGGCTGAGCCGGGCCACATCGCGATCTTGCGATAGGCGCGGGGTCCGCAGCTGCCGCGGCACGCGAATGCCGATGCTAGTCGTGCGTTCAATGCATCGCGGGAAATGCTCAAGCCTCTTCGCACTGTTGCGAGTGCCGATCGAACGCCGCCGAGGCTGAAAGCTCCGCGCGAAACTTCGTGCACCCGACCCGATCGCGCGGCGGATGCGCAACGCGCCGCGCGCGATGCCGGCCCTACAGCGGCTTGTATCGAAACGATCGCGCCGACCGCCGCAAGGCAGACGGCACACGGCGCGCATTCCCCCGCGCGCCGCGCGGTACTTTCCCGTCGCCGATGTTCCGGCGACGGGAATCCCTCGACGCCTGCGACTTACCTGCGATGGCAGGTGATGCTGGCGTCCACGAAGCTCACCAGGTTGCAGCCGTCGCGGCTGACGCTGTGAATGGTGATCGGGCCGGGCGTGTCGCCATTGGCCACGCAGGCATTGGTCAATTCGCTGTTCGCCAGGGCGATGGCGTCTTCGTCGAAATCGCCCTGGAAGGTGCCGAGGTTGATCTTGTAGGAATCGGCCGCCGCGGCGGTGCCCGCCGCGATCAGGCACACGCTTGCGAGAGACAAAGCCGCCGCACGAAGTGAAATACGCATGAAAAAGCTCCTTTAGGATTTTCGGGGGAGCCGGCCGATATCGGCCGGTTCGCGATCGATCTCGAACCGAGAACGAAAGCGGACCGGATTACAGCATGCGAAAAAAGTTTCATTTGCAGGCAATTCGGCGTGTGCGAGCGCGTTGAACGCGAAAAACCACGCGAGCCGCGATGCCGTGCGCGGCGAACCGGCCGAGAGCGCAGTCCCGTATTTTCTGTCGCCGCGAAACACGCTTCGATCGGTGCCGTGGTGTTTCGTTGACACATCTTTTATGCGGCGCGCGCTTTCGGTTCGCGCGGCGCGCGGCATTGCCGATCGCCACGACGCGATCGCGCGCGAAGCCGCTTACAAGCCGATTATCGAAAACCGGGCGCCGCCGTCGAGGTCGCCGACGACGAGGTCGCCATCCATTTGCCGACGCCGAATCAGGCACTTCGCGCCGTCGGCGCGATTGTGTGCCTATAAATTGCTAAATATCATGCGAAAAACAGCATTTATCCGCAGCCGCGCAGACTGCGATTGAGCGTACGCAAAGCTTGCGCCTATCGATTCGATAAAATCTTTTAATCAAACCAACACCCGATTCGCGACCAAGGTCGCATGCGATTCGCGAAGAAACGCATGCGAGCGCGCGCCTCATCGACGCGAATGCGCGAAACACGGGATGCATACGCATGCGCATCGGCGTGTCGACGCAAGCGCGCCGATGCCGCGCTGGCGTTCTGCACCAGCACGGGCCGACCTTGCGCGACGCCGATCAACCCGATGACGAAATCGCTTCGTCGGACGTCGTCAGTCGTGTTTCTCCGCCGCCTCGATCGCCCGCTGGGCGCAGCGTTCCGGCGCGCGGCGCGGATTGCACCGCACCACCTCGCTGCGCGGGAAGGTCACCCGGTAGCGGCTCAGGCGCAGATCGGGTTTCGGGTAATCGGTGGAGACGTACTGCGCGCCGCTGGCGAATGCGGCTTCGCGCCGGCGCGGATCGTTGCGCCGGGCCTCGGCGGTGTCGGCGTCGGCGCGCGTGCGCACCAGCAAGCCGGCGGCGACCGCGCGCGCAATCCGCTCGCCCTGCGCAATCGGATCGTTGAGGGTCAGGTAGGCCGCGTCGCTCGCGTTCTCGTCGCCGGTGACGAACATCGCGCGGCCTTCCAGCGAGCGGCGCTTGCCGCGATACAGCGCGACCTTGCGCGCATCCTCATCGAGCGCGAACAGGACCTTGCCGCGCGACTCGGCCAGGCTCGGCCATCGCCCGGCCAATACCGCCGCGCGCAGATTCGCCGCGTCGCCGCGCACGCGGTCGGGCGTGATCAATTCGTCCGCCGCGAACACCGAGCGGATTTCCGCGTCGAGCGCATCGAAGGCGCGGCTGTCGAACGGCAGCGGCGAGGTCGAATCCGCCCCGCCCTTGCCGTCCTTGGCATTGATCAGGATCAGGATCGGCGCGTGATCGCGATGGGTCCGCGACCAGGCCCGGATCTGCTCCAGGCATTGCACGAACACCATGCACTGGCTGCGGAAATCGCTGTCGGCCAGATGCATGACCTTGAACCCGGGCCGCTGCATGCGCGCCGCCGTCTCGCCGCTCCACGGGCCGGCGTCGCCGTAACCCTGGCCGGTCGCGCCGCGCGGATGCGCGTAACGGCCGCCTTGCGGGTCGTAGTACACGTCCAGCTCCAGGCTGCGCATGCCCAATTCGAGTTGCTCGTGCAGCGGCGCGTGCGCGTAGTCCAGCGCATCGGCGCCGGCCGGGTCGCGCGCGCGCAGGGTCGCGAGTTCGTCCGGCGCGATCGCGAGCTTGTAGCTGTTGTGGGTGCCGATCGCCTGCACGTCGTTGAGGCGCAGGTTGTGGTCGATCCAGGCCGCGGTGCAGTCGGGACCGGCCTGGGCCGCGCCGGCGGCGTCGAGGTTGCAGCCGGCGGCCTGGGTGGGGGCCGGCGTTTGCGCGGATGCGCGCGCCACGGTGCCCGCCATCGCCAGAGCGGCCGACAGCAAACCCGCCGACAGCAGCACCGTCGCCCACGCGCCGCGCAACCGATTCCGTCTGGACATTCGTATTAGGACCCGTCGGCAAAGAAACGAACGATACGCTCAGGCTCGCAAGCTCGGCGCGGCCTGGCCGCAACGGCCCGACCCTGCCAACCCGGTGAGCGGGTGAGGCCGGTCGGCCGGCCAGGCCGGAGCAACGAGACGCGAGGCATCGGCATTCTCAACAAGAGCCCCGCGGCCTGCCGGCTTCATCCAAAAACCCGGCAAGAGCCCGATCGCCACAGCGAATGCTGCGCGCGAACGCTTAAAGCCCGATGACAGGCGCGGCGAGTTCGCGGCCAGATTCGGCCAAGTCGGCCCGCGGCCCGGCCCGAACGGGATCGCGAAAACCGCCGGAACAGGCCCGCCCGGCGCTGTCCCGGCCCGGACATGTTCACCGGCGATCAGCCATAATTGCCGGATGACTGACACCGCCTTCTCCGATCCGCTGGTCATCGCCGGCAAAACCTACCGCTCGCGCCTGTTGACCGGCACCGGCAAGTTCAAGGACCTCGACGAAACCCGCCGGGCCACCGAGGCCGCCGGCGCGCAAATCGTCACCGTCGCGATCCGCCGTACCAATATCGGCCAGAACCCCGGCGAGCCGAACCTGCTCGACGTGCTGCCGCCGGACCGCTACACCCTGCTGCCCAACACCGCCGGCTGCTACACCGCCGACGACGCGGTGCGCACCTGCCGCCTCGCGCGCGAGCTGCTCGACGGCCACAAACTGGTCAAGCTGGAAGTGCTCGGCGACCAGCGCACCTTGTTCCCCGACGTCGTGCAGACCCTGGCCGCGGCCGAAATCCTGGTCAAGGACGGCTTCGACGTGATGGTCTACACCTCCGACGACCCGATCCTGGCCAAGCGCCTGGAAGAAATCGGCTGCGTCGCGGTGATGCCGCTGGCCGCGCCGATCGGCTCGGGCCTGGGCGTGCAGAACAAGTACAACCTGCTCGAGATCATCGAGAACGCCAAGGTGCCGATCCTGGTCGATGCCGGCGTCGGCACCGCCTCCGACGCGGCGATCGCGATGGAACTGGGCTGCGACGGCGTGCTGATGAACACCGCGATCGCCGGCGCGCGCGACCCGATCCTGATGGCGCATGCGATGAAGCTGGCGATCGAGGCCGGCCGCGCCGCGTTCAAGGCCGGGCGCATTCCGCGCAAGCGTTTCGCCAGTGCGTCGAGCCCGATCGATGGTTTGATCGGCTGATATGACCGATCCGTTCGCCAGCGACGGCGCCAAGTCCCCGCCCAAGCCGTTCACGGTCGAGGAAGGCCGCCGCCAGGTGCGCAGCTTCGTGCTGCGCCAGGGCCGCTTCACCCCGGCCCAGCAACGCGCGTTCGACGAGCTGTGGCCGCGCTTCGGCATCGATTACCACGGCTCGCCGCGCGACTTCGACGCGATCTTCGGACGCAGCGCCAGGCGCGTGCTTGAAATCGGTTTCGGCAACGGCGACGCGCTGCGCTTCGCCGCCAATAACGACAAAGACCGCGACCTGATCGGCATCGAAGTCCACGCCCCCGGCGTCGGCCGCCTGTTGAACGCCCTGGCCGAGGACGGCAGCGACCACGTGCGGCTGTATCACCACGACGCGGTCGAAGTGCTCAATCACGAAGTCGCCGACGGTTCGCTGGACGAAGTCCGGATTTACTTCCCGGACCCGTGGCATAAGAAACGCCACAACAAGCGCCGGCTGGTGCAGCCGGCGTTCGCCGATCTGCTGGTGCGCAAGCTCGCCGACGACGGACGCTTGCACCTCGCCACCGATTGGCAGGACTATGCCGAACAGATGTGGGACGTCCTGGATGCGACAGGGGGCATCGTCAACCGCGCCGGCAAGCGCGGCAGCGTGCCGCGTCCGGATTGGCGCCCACAGACGCACTTCGAGACCCGCGGCCAGAAGCTCGGCCACGGCGTCTGGGACCTGCTCTACGACAAGAGCCGGGAATAGGGAATTGGGAGTCGGGAATCGGATGCGAGCCATCGGACATTCGCGACAGGTCGTCGGTGCCGAATTCGGTAGTGCTGTGGTGCCTTGCCCTTGCTGTTCCGATTCCCGAATCCCCAATCCCGATTCCCGGCCTTAAATGGATACCGCCCTCGCGCTGACCACCGACATGAAGCTCGTTCTCGGGCTGGTGGTGTTCACGATGGCGATGTTCCTGTTCGAACGCATCCGCGCCGACGTGGTCGCGCTGGTGGTGCTGGTGTTGCTGGGCCTGTCCGGCCTGGTCGAGCCCGACGAACTGTTCAACGGCTTTTCCGGTAACGCGGTGATCAGCATCATCGCGACGATGATCCTCGGCGCCGGCCTGGACCGCACCGGCGCGCTCAACCGCCTCGCCGGCTGGCTGCTGCGGCGCGCGCACGGCATCGAGCAGCGATTGCTGCTGCTGACCACCGCGGTGGCCGGGCTCAATTCCTCCTTCATGCAGAACCCGTCGGTGATGGCGCTGTACATGCCGGTCGCCGCGCGCCTGTCCTCGCGCACCGGCCTGTCGCTGCCGCGGCTGCTGTTGCCGATCGCGGCGGCGATCATCATGGGCGGCGCGCTGACCATGGTCGGCAATTCGCCGCTGATCCTGCTCAACGACTTGCTGCTCAACGCCAACAGCAACCTGCCCTCGGGCGCGGCCACGATCGAGCCGCTGAAGATGTTCGCGCCCTTGCCGATCGGCGTCGCGCTGCTGGCCGCCTCGCTGGCGTATTTTCATTTCTTCGGCGACAAGCTGCTCAAGGACGACAGCGAGAAGGGCGCGACCCCGGCGCGCACCCAGAGCTATTTCGCCAAGGCCTACGGCATCGAGGGCGATGTTTACGAACTTACCGTGACCGCCGACAGCCCCCTGGTCGGCATGTCGCTGGGCGAAGCCGAAACCCTGCGCGACGCGCCGCTGCTGCTGGCGCTCAAGAGCGACAACGACTCGCGCCTGGCGCCGCCGGCCGACACCCGCATCTGGGTCGGCAGCGTGCTCGGGGCGATGGGGCCGAAGCAGCAGGTCGCCGATTTCGCCCAGAACCACTTCCTGCGCCTGTCCTCGCGCCTGCGCAATTTCGCCGACCTGTTCAATCCATCGCGCGCCGGTATTTCCGAAGCGGTGGTGCCTGCCACGTCCGGGTATATCGGCAAGACCGCCGGCGATCTGCACCTGCGCAAGCAGTCGGGCCTGAGTCTGCTGGCGATCAACCGCGACAAGGACGTGCTGCGCGACAACGTGCGCAATGTTCCGATGCGCGCCGGCGACATGCTGGTGTTCCACAGCATCTGGACCGATCTGGCCAGCGCCGCGGCGAGCAAGGACCTGGTCGTGGTCACCGACTACCCCAAGGGCGAGCAGCGTCCGCACAAGCTCAAGATCGCGCTGGCGATCTTCGCCGTGGCGATGCTGCTGGCGCTGTCCTCGCGCCTGCCGGTGTCGATCGCGCTGATGACCGGCGTGGCCGGCATGCTGATCGCCGGGGTGATCAACATCGACGAAGCCTATTCGGCGATCAACTGGAAGACCGTGTTCCTGATGGCCTGCCTGATCCCGCTGGGCTGGGCGATGGATTCCAGCGGCGCGGCGGCGTGGATCGCCGGGCATACGATCGAGCGTTTGCCCACGGGCACGCCGGTGTGGCTGCTGGAAATATTGATCGGGCTGCTGACCACATTATTTTCATTGGTCATCAGCCACGTCGGCGCGACCATCGTGGTGGTGCCGCTCGCGGTCAACCTCGCGCTGGCCGCCGGCGGCAACCCGACCGCGTTCGCGCTGATCGTCGCGCTGTCGGCCTCGAACAATTTCATGACCGCGTCGAACCCGGTGATCTCGATGATCTCCGGCCCGGCCGGCTACAGCGGCAAGGAGCTGTGGCGGATCGGCGGGCCGTTGTCGTTGATCTATACGGTGGTGACGGTGTTGATGGTGAATGTGTTGTTTTGGGGCAAGTAATGTCGCAGAAAAAACAAGCGCGACGCCCCACCTAGAAACCCGAATCCGTCCGCCTGAGCGAAGTTACGCCCGCCCCCTGTAGGAGCGGCGCAAGCCGCGACCGCGAGACCTCGCATACGACGCAAGCGATGCCATCGCGGAGACCTCTGCGGTTCGAGGTGGTTGTGGTGTCGCGGTCGCGGCTCGCGCCGCTCCTACAGGGAGCAATCGCGCATTCGATGCGGGAAGCAACACCGCATCGCCGGTGCGACGGCGCGGCGATTGCGGCATGCGTCGCAGGTGAGGTGTCGCGGTCGCGGATCGCGCCGCTCCTACAGGGGGGCTATCGCGCATTCGCGGCGACGGGCTCAGGCCAACCACACCGCCCCATCGCGCACCACCACCTCGACCGCGCGCAAGGATTCGCCGCGGCATGGCCCGGCCACGCATTCGCCGCCGAGCAGTTCGAAGCTGGCGCCGTGCGCGGCGCAGACCAGCAGGCCGTCCTTGGTCTTGAGGAACTGGCCCGGCGCCCAATCCAGGCGGCGGCCGGCGTGCGGGCAGATGTTGAGCCAGGCGCGCACGGCGTCGCCGTCGCGGTACAGCAGCAACGATTCGGCGTCGCCGTCGATGCTCGCTTCGGCCTCGGCGAACGCGCCGTCGGCCAGGCGCTGCAGCTCGATCAACGGTTGACCGGCCGGGTCCGCGCCGCCCGCGGCATTTAACGAAGTTCTCACACCCTCATCCATGCCTGGAACGATACTCCAGTGTCCGGCCCAAGCCGCATTGTCTCACGACACCCGAAATGTTTGCCCAGACCTTCCGCTTTTTCGATCAACGACCGCAATGGAATGCATTCCAATCGCGCGTGCGCACGGCGTTCGAGCCGCGCAAGCCGCGTCACCGCCTCCTGCGTTTCGTGCTCGGCGTCGTCGGACTGGGCCTGCTGGCCTTGCTGGTGTTCTTCAGCGTGTTCGTCGGCGCGGCGATGATCGTCGCCGGCCTGACCTACAAGCTGTGGCAGCGCCGCGGCAAGCCGATGGCCGCGCGCGGCGCGCGCCATGCGCACGACGTGGTCGAGGGCGAATTCCGCGTCGTCGACCCGGCCAAGGTCGGGCATCGCTCGAACACGGCGCGCTGAGCGTATGAGCGACGTGATCGCGGCGCCGCCGCTTACCCGCATTCCCGTGCGCGGCCAGGGCCTCGCCGCCGACGCCACGTTCCCGGTCCGCCGCGTCTACTGCGTCGGCCGCAACTTCGCCGAGCACGCGCGCGAAATGGGCGCCGCGGTGCCGACCTCGGCCGCCGATCGCGGCCAGCCGGTGTTCTTCCTCAAGCCGCACGATTCGCTGGAACTCGGCGACAGCGTGCCCTATCCGCCGGGCACGACCGACCTGCATCACGAAGTCGAACTGGTCGTCGCGATCGGCCGCGACGCGCCGCCCGGCGAACTCGCCGTCGCCGACGCCGCGAGCCTGATCTACGGCTACGCGGTCGGCCTCGACCTGACCCGCCGCGACCTGCAATCGCAGGCCAAGGCCAAGGGCCTGCCGTGGGACACCGGCAAGTCGTTCGACCACGCCGCGCCGATCAGCGCGATCGTGCCGGCGGCCGAAGTCGGCGAACTCGGCGCGCGCAGCCTGAGCCTGGAGGTCAACGGCGAACCGCGCCAGCGCGGCACGCTCGACGATCTGGTCTGGAACGTGCCCGAGATCCTGCACGAACTCTCGCGCCTGTACGCGTTGCGCGCCGGCGACCTGGTCTACATGGGCACGCCGTCCGGCGTCGGTCCGCTGCAGCGCGGCGACCGCTACCGCGCCGTGCTCGAAGGCGTGGCCGAACTGCACGGGCGCATCACCTGAGCGCCCGTATAGTCCGGCCGCGGCGAGTGAGCGCCCGAGCGAAGGCTCGGTCCAGCGCCGTTTTCGATGTCGTCAACCGTCTGGTCCGCCACGGTCCAGCCGCAACCAGGGAGAGCATGCGATGGGCATGATCAGCGAGTTCAAAGAGTTCATTGCGCGCGGCAACGTGGTCGATCTGGCCGTCGGCGTGGTGATCGGCGCGGCGTTCGGCAAGATCGTCACCGCGCTGGTCGACGGCATCGTCATGCCGAGCATCGGTTACCTGACCGGCGGCGTCAGCGTCAGCGACTGGAAGTACGTGCTCAAGCCCTCGCAGCTCGACGCGGCCGGCAAGGAAGTCGCGGCCGAAGTCGCGATCAAGTACGGCATGTTCCTGCAGACCGCGATCGACTTCATCCTGATCGCGTTCGTGATCTTCATCGTGCTCAAGGCCTACAACAAGGTGCGCAAGCCGGTCGAGGCGCCGGTCGCGGCGACCCCGGAAGACGTGCTGCTGCTGCGCGAGATCCGCGATTCGCTGCGGGGCAAGACCACGCTCTGAGTTCTGTGGATTCATTCGCGTCGCATCCGGAACGGCCGCCTTGCGCGGCCGTTTCGCTTTACGCCTGCCACGGGTCGCCGCGCGACTTCGACGTCTTTTATGGAAGGGCTTCAGTCCCGATGCTTTTCTTTCGGGTCATCGCGAACTGAGCGAAGAGTGTCGGGGGCTGAAGCCCTCCCACAAAAGACCCTCGTTTATTCGCCGACCGTCGGGCGAAACCACAAGAACGGCAAAGTCAGCCGCGCCGGCGCGGCCCGCCTCAAGCCTCGCGATAGCCAGCGACAAAAAACGCTCAAGCCGCGGGGTGACTTTCCTCAGATAGCGACGGCCGCGCGGGTTGCTAAGCTCGGCGTTTCGCCCGTGCCGCCCGACCTTCCGGACGGCAGGGCCTGCTGAGGAGATTGGGGATGCGCGCACCGTTGTGGGCAGCGATGGCTGCTGTACTGTTCGTCGGCTCTGCCGTGGCCGCTCCGCGCGAAACGCGCATACCCCAGGCCGCGGTCGACGCCGCCGCGGAACTGCGCGAACGCGCGCTCGCCAGCGACCTGGGCTACAGGATCACCGAATCGCTGACGACCGAAGTCGGCCCGCGCCTGGCCGGCAGCGAAGCCGATGCGCGCGCGGTCGCCTGGGCGCAGGCGAAGTTCCGCGAACTGGGCTTCGACAAGGTGTGGCTGGAACCGGTGACGTTTCCGAAATGGGAGCGCCGCAGCGAACACGCGCAGGTGCTCGGCGCGAATGCGCAGCCGCTGACCCTGACCGCGCTCGGCGGCAGCCCGGCCGGCACGGTCGAGGGCGAGGTCGCGCGCTTCGCCGATCTGGCCGCGCTGGAAGCGGTGCCGGCCGGTTCGCTGGCCGGCAAGATCGCCTTCATCGATTTCGCCATGCCGCGCGCGAAAGACGGCGCCGGTTACGGCCCCGGCGGACGCGTGCGCAGCCGCGGTCCGTCGGCGGCGATCCGCGCCGGCGCCAGCGGTTTCCTGATGCGTTCGGCCGGTACCGATTCGCACCGCATGCCGCACACCGGCATCACCCGCTTCGACGACGGACTCAAGCCGATTCCGTCGGCGGCCTTGTCGGCGCCGGACGCGGCGCAGTTGTCGCGGTTGGCCGCGCTTGGCCCGACCCGCGTGCGCGTCGCGCTGGATTGCGGCTGGGACGGCGAGGCGACTTCGCACAACGTGATCGGCGAGATCCGCGGCAAGAGCAAGCCCGACGAAGTGGTGATCATCGGCGGCCATCTGGATTCGTGGGACCTGGGCACCGGCGCGATCGACGACGGCGCCGGCGTCGGCCTGACCATGGCCGCGGCCAAGCTGATCGGCCAGACCAAGCTGCGCCCGGCGCGCACCATCCGGGTGATCGCCTTCGCCAACGAAGAACAGGGATTGCACGGCGGCAAGGCCTACGCGGCCAAGCACGCGGCCGATGTGGCCAAGCATCAGATCGGCGCCGAAAGCGACTTCGGCGCGGGCCGCATCTACGCCTATTCGAGTTCGGCCCCGGACTACGCCAAGACCGCCGACGCGCAGATCGCGCAGGCGCTGGCGCCGCTGGGCATCGAGCACACCCCGGGCAAGGGCGGCCCCGGCCCGGACATCTCGCCGTTCGCGGCCGGCGGCCTGGCCTGGGCGCGATTGGCGCAGGACGGTACCGACTATTTCGATTACCACCACACGCCCGACGACACGCTCGACAAGATCGATCCGAAGGCGCTGGCGCAGAACGTCGCCGCGTATGCGGTGTTCGCGTACCTGGCCGCATCGGCCGAGGGCGATTTCGGCAGCGCGTCGAAGAAGGTCGTTCCGCCAGAGGAATGAGCGCGGCGAGTAATGGCTGACAGGGCCGCCCTCTCCCGATCGGGAAGGGCGGCTTTTTTTTGGGGTCGTGGTTTCAGGTTCAGCACTTTGCTCGTGCGATGGCGCAGCGGAACGAAAGGCGTCGAGGCTGAAGCCGCTCGCACGAAAGACCTCGTGGTTTCGTAGCGGGCTAATCCGACGTCGGCGCGCTTCATCCGTGCCCTGACGAATCGACGAGGTCTTTTGTGGGAGGGGCTTCAGCCCCGCCGCTTTTTTCTCGGATCGCCGGATCGCGGAACGCGGCATCGGACCGCTCTCACCCATCACCCGACAGCCCCGGTGCGATGCCCATCGCCCGAGCGCCTCCGCGTCGCGGCCGGCGCCCGGTCTGCCCGCCGAATTGCGTTGTAACCGCAACGAAGGCCGGCAAACCCGCTGCGCCTGCATCCCTTCCGACAGGACACCTTCCATGGATGAGCCAGCTTCCGTTTCCGGCACCGTGAACTCGCAGATCACCGATGCGGTCACCCAGACCAACGTCAAACTCGTCGCCGAAGCGCCGGCCCTGGCCATCGCGCAGGTCTACCAGAGCATCGGCCACGCCACCGGGATCATGGTCGAGAACGCGGTCAACGCGCAGCAACAGCAATGCATCATCAATTCGTCGGCGGCCACGCAAGGCGCGATGACGCTGTTTTCGCAGGCCAGCGCGACGTTCCGGCCCGGCGGCTCGTCGCCGGACGGCGCCGAATCCGGCGGCGGCTTCGTGTCCGATGCGCAAACCACCGTTCCCGATCCAAAGGCTTTGGAGGCCGACGTGCAACAGACCGCGAGCAAGCTCAAGCAACTGGCGACGACCCGCAGCTCGGTTAATTCGCAAATTCTCGATGCGGTCAGCGCCAGTCAGCAGTACACCCTCGGCGCCGGAGCCGCGTTCGCCTACGCCCATCGCGTCAGCATCGAAGCCTTCGTCGACGGGCTCGAAAAGGTCAGCGCCGTGGAGTACCGGCAGCAGATGCAGGCCGTGCAGCTCGCCGCGACCACGATCTGCCTGGACGCGATGCTGAAATCGCCGGAGCGCGCCGAGGAGTATGCGGCGGTGCTGGAGGCGATCAAGCACCTGAGCTGAGCCGCAAAGACGGTTGGAATCGCGACCGATGCGTTGTCGCGATTCCAGCCTGACGCCCGCTTCACCGCTACGACGTCAAATCGACCGCCCCCTGTAGGAGCGGCGCGAGCCGCGACCGCAAAACATCAATTACCGCGCCAACATGAGGTCCGATGTTCGGGCAGGTCGAGCAAGCCCACGCCTGCGTCGCATGTGGATGGCGCGGTCGCGGCTTGCGCCGCTCCTACAGGGGGCGGCCCCACCTTCGCGGCGATCGGCTCGGTCGTCTTTTCTCCATGGGGATCCGTCGCGATTCCCAACTGGCGCCTGTCTCGCCGCTGCGACGCCGGATCGCGTCGCAGGGCCACGCCGGTCAGGCGCCGCGGCTCAACGCCGCGCGCGCCATGCGGCCAGCAGCACCGCCGTCGCCGCGGCGACGTTGAGGCTTTCGACCTGGCCGCTGCCGGGAATCGACAGGCGCCGGTCGCAGGCCGCGGCCAGGTCTCGGTCCATGCCCTCGCCTTCGGCGCCGAGCACGTAGATCAGACGCTCGGGCAAGGAGGCAGCGAATACGTCGTCGCCGCCGCTGACCACGGTTGCGGCCAGGCTGAAGCCCGAGCCGCGCAACTGCGCCAACGCGTTGTCGCTGCGGCCCATGCGCACCATCGGCACGGCCTCGGCGCCGCCCTCGGCCACGCGCGCGGCCGCGCCCGACAAGGCCAGCGTTGCGTCCTTCGGCAACAGCACCGCGCTCACGCCGAAATGCGCGGCCGAGCGCAGGATCGCGCCGAGGTTGTGCGGGTTGCCGACGCCGTCGAGCCAGATCGCCAGCTGCGGCCCCGGCGCGAGTTCGCGCAGCCATTCCGACAGCGACACCGGCTCCTCGCGCAGCACGTCGGCGACCACGCCCTCGTGATGGCTGCTCGCGGCGAGCTTGTCCAGATCGATCTGCTCGACCACCCGGTAACCGACCTTATTGGCCACGCACCACGCCAGCAGCGGCTGCAACTGCGGGATCCGGTTCGAATCCAGATACAGCTTGCGGATCGCCTGCGGCCGACGCGCGAACACCGCGCGGATCGCATTGAGCCCGTACAGGCGCAGCTCGGCGTCGCGGCGCGCGCGTTGCGGCGAAGGCGATCCGAAACCGTCGTCGCCGAGATCGCCGTCGCTCTCGTCGTCGCGTTCGCGATACGGCCGCTCGGCGCGCGCATGGCGTTCGCCGCGTTCGCGCGCGTGCGGTTCGCGGGTGTCGTCGCCGTGGCGATGACGCTGATCGCGACGCTCGGAACGATCGTGCGGATGAGCGTGGCCGCTGCGATGCGGCACCGCCGCCGGGTCCACCGCCGCGGGCTCGCGCGCGCGGCGCTCGCCGCTGTTGCGGTATGGACTGTCGCCGGCCGGTGGACGCGGCGCGGCGCGATACGGGCCGGACGCATCGGGCGCGCGCGGCGGCGCGGCGCCCTGACGCGGCGGACGCTGAGCGTCGTCGCGGCGTGGTCCGCTACGCCACGGGCCTTGCCCTACGCCTTGGCCCGCGCCCTGGCCGGCACCGACGCCGGTGTCTTTGCGCGGCCCGTGGCCGCTGTAAGGCTTGCGCGGACCGCGCGGCGGATCGTCACGTTGCATCGTTCAAACTCCTTCGTACTTTCGCGAACACCCGCAGGTCGTGCAGTTGCCCGCGCTTGACCACCGCGCAACGTTGCGCGCCTTCTTCGGTGAAATCGTTCTTCAGCAGCACCCGCGCCGAACCGGGATTGTGATCGAACACGGTCGCATACAACCGGTACAGCGCCAGCTCGTTCATCGCCCATGGCGCGAACGCCGCGACCACGCGCGTCATCAGCCCGGCGCCCCACAGCGAACGGCCGAGCCAATAGCCGAACTCGGCCGAATGCGCGCGTTCGCCCTTGCCCGGATGCGCGCCGATGCCGCCGCAGGCGCGGCCGTCGACCTCGATCGCGAACACCGGTTCGGCCATGTCGATGACGCCGCCGGACAGGAACCGCTCGCCGTCCTCGCGGGTGTAGGGATAGGGAAAACGATCGGCCAGGCCGCGCGATACCTGCTCGTCGTTGGCGTGCGCGACCAGGCTGTCGAGGTCGTCCAGGCGCCACGGGCGCAGCACGAAACCGTCGCCCCGCGGCGGCGGGCTGGCGGCTGAGGGGGGAAGGTTCATACGATTAGCCTAATTACGTGGCTGCCGCGCTGCAAATCGCGGTCGCCGGCGCTCCCGCCCCATCCGCTCGATAACGGCCTTCCGACTTCATGAAGATGTACATCCTGGTCCGCGACGACATCCCGCTCGGCTTCGCCATGGTCGCGGTCGCCCACGCGTCCCTGGCCGGTTACCTGAAGTTCCGCGACACGCCGGAAGTGGCGCAGTGGCTGGACGGGCCGTTCTTCAAGGCCGTGTGCAAGGTCAACGCGACCGAGTTCGAGAACGCCAAGCAGGTCGTCGACCATCTGGTGCTGACCGAGTCGGCGCTGGACGGCCGCGAGGTGGCGATCGTGCTCAAACCGCGCGAGGAGTGGCCGAAGATGTTCAAGTTCCTGCGTCTGTATCGCGAGGCGCCGACGACCGCGTGAATCACGCTACCGGCGGGAGACGAAAGATGAAGACGTATCGGATCGAGGAAGCCCAGTCGGGCGAGGAAGCGGACGAATACCTGTGGGTCAGCCTGGGCTTCGCCTCGGTCGAAAACCCCTTGGACGTGCTGCATATCGTCTGCGCTTGCGCGATCGAGCCGCAGGATCGCGACGGCGGCATGGATGCGATCTATCTGGAGCGCGACGATCAGAGCCGCGGCGGCTATGGCGGCGCCCAGCGCATCGCGGTCGGTGAGCGGTCCATCGATGTCGTGTTCAACGCCGCGGGGCTCAGGGATCTGGAATTCGGCGACTCCGTGAGCCTTCAGTGGCCTGAGCAACTGGCGGGGAAAGCCGAGGCGTTGCGGATTCTGCAGCGGATGCGCGGGTACGAATGCGGCCGGGTCATCGAATCGGCCTGACATGGGCAACGCTCGGCGCGCGAGCGCAGCCCCCCTGTAGGAGCGGCGTGAGCCGCGACCGCGACATCGCACATACGACGTAGGCCGGATGTCGCGGTCGCGGCTTACGCCGCTCCTACAGGGGCACCCGAATCAGGCGTGCCCGTCGACTTGCGGCGTTTCCTTCTCCAGCTTCTCCAGTTCGTGCGCGACCGCTTCGGGCGACTTGGTGAAGCGCGCGAGCAGCACGTAGAACGCCGGCACGATGAACAGCGACAGCAGAGTCGAGAACGACACGCCGAAGATCACCACGATGCCGATCGTCGCGCGGCTGGCCGAACCCGGGCCGCCGGCCAGCACCAGCGGCACCGCGCCGACCACGGTCGCGATCGAAGTCATCAGGATCGGACGCAGGCGCACCGCCGAGGACTCGACGATGGCCTCGTGGATGCTTCGCCCTTCGTCGCGCAGCTGATTGGCGAATTCGACGATCAGAATGCCGTTCTTCGCCGCCAGTCCGACCAGCATGACGATGCCGATCTGACTGAACAGGTTGAGCGTGCCGCCGGTCATCCATAGCCCCAGCAGGGCGCCGAGCACGCCCAGCGGCACGGTCAGCATGATCACGAACGGGTGGATGAAGCTTTCGAACTGTGCCGCCAGCACCAGATACACCACCAGCAGCGCCAGGGTGAAGGTCATCAGCACCGCGCCGCCGGCCTTCTGGTATTCGCGCGATTCGCCCTTCCAGTCGATCTGCGCCTGATCGGGCAGTTCCTCGGCGACGACCTGGTTCAACCACGCGACCGCCTCGCCCATGGTGTAACCCGGGGCAAGACCGGCGCTGATGGTGATCGCGCGCAGACGGTTGAAGCGGTTGAGGCTGCCGGGCTCGGCCAGTTCGTTGAGGGTGACCAAGTTCGACAGCGGAATCAGGCCGCCGTCGCGCGCGCGCACCTGGATCGCCGACAGGTCCGCCGGCGAAGTGCGCAGATCGCGATTGGCCTGCACGATCACGTCGTACTCTTCGCCGTTCTGCACGAAGGTGGTGACGCGGCGCGAACCCATCATGGTTTCCAGCGCGTGGCCGATGTCGGTGACGCTCACGCCCAGGTCGGCCGCGCGCTGGCGATCGATCTCCACCCTCATCTGCGGCCGGGTTTCCTTGTAATCCGAATCGGCCGAGAACAGGCCCTTGTTCTGCTCGATGCGCGCCAGCAGGCGATCGCGCCACTGCGCCAGTTCGACGTATTCCGGGCCGCCGAGCACGATCTGGATCGGCTGGCCGCGGGTACGCACCAGACCGCCGCCGACCTGCGGCAACGCGCGCACGCCGGTGAGCTGGCTCAGCTCGCCGCGCAGACCGTCGGCGACATCGGCGGTGCTGGCCTCGCGCTTGTCCCAGTCCTGCAGGAACACCGCGATGCGGCCGGTATGCATTTCCTCGCTGGCGCCGAAACCGCCGGGCACGCGCGGGTTGTAGCGCTGGATGGTCTTATCCGGACCGGTATGCGCGGCGATGATCTTCTCGACCTGCTGCACCTGCTTGACCGTGTAGTCGTAACCGGCGCCTTCCGGGCCGAGGATCGAGATCTGGAACGAGCCGCGGTCTTCCTGCGGCGCCAATTCCGACGGCACGAACTTGAACAGCACGAAGCTCAGCGCCATCGCGATCAGCATCAGGATGCCGAACAGCCACGGCCGCTCGACGGTGTGATCGAGCAGGCCCTTGTAACGCCGGCTCACCCCGTCCAGGCGCGCGTTCATCCAGCGATTGATGAAGTTCGACTTCTCCTCGCTGTGCGGACGCACGAACTTGGACGACATCATCGGGGTCAGGGTCAGCGCGACGAACGCCGACAGCGCGACCGCGCCGGCCAGCGCCACCGACAACTCGCGGAACAAGCGTCCGGTGTTGCCTTCCATGAAACCGACCGGCAGGAACACCGCGACCAGCACCGCGGTGGTCGCGATCACCGCGAACGCGACCTGCTTGGTGCCGCGCGCGGCCGCGACCAGGCTCGGTTCGCCGAGGTCGGCGCGGCGCTGGATGTTCTCCATCACCACGATCGCGTCGTCGACCACCAGGCCGATGCACAGCACCAGCGCCAGCAAGGTCAGCAGGTTGATCGAGAAGTCGAACATGTACAGCGGAATGAACGCGGCGATCAGACACACCGGCACCGTCACCGCCGGAATCAGCGCGGCGCGGAAACTGCCGAGGAACAGCCAGATCACGATCAGCACCAGCACGATCGCTTCGACCAGGGTGTGGTACACGCGTTCGACCGCCGATTCGATGAACACCGTGGTGTCGAAGGCGACGAAGATGTCGGTGCCCTGCGGCAGACCCGGACGGATCTGGTCGGCCGCTTCGCGCACCGCGCGCGCCACGTCCAGGCTGTTCGCGGTCGAGGTCTTGACGATGCCCAGGCCGATGTTCTGCTCGCCGTTGCTGCGGTAATAGGCGCGGCGTTCGGCCGAATCGAGCTGGATCTTGGCGACGTCGCCCAGGCGCACGACATAACCGTCGGCGCCTTTCTTCAGCGGGATCTGGGCGAAGTCGGCGGGTTTTTGATAGCTGCGCGCAACGCGCAGGGTGAAGTCGCGCGATTCCGATTCGATCCGCCCGGCCGGCAGCTCGACGTTTTCCGCGCCGAGCGCGGCTTCGACTTCGTTGACGGTGATGTCGCGCGCGGCCAGCGCGTCCTGGTCGAGCCAGATCCGCATCGCATAGCGCTGCTGGCCGCCGATGCGTACCTGGGCGACGCCGTCGACCGAGGACAACCGATCGACGATGTAGCGCTCGGCGTAGTCGGACAGCTGCAGCGTGTCCATCTGCTTGGAGCTCATGTTGAGCCACAGGATGGGGTCGGCGTCGCTTTCGACTTTCTCGATCTGCGGCGGATCGGCTTCGTCCGGCATGCGGTTGGACACGCGGCTGACCGCGTCGCGCACGTCGTTGGCGGCCGCTTCGATCTCGCGCTGCAGGGTGAACTCGATGCTGATCGAGGCGCGGCCGTTGACGCTGCGCGATTCGATGCTCTCGATGCCTTCGATGCCGGCCAGCGCGTCTTCGAGTACCTGGGTGATGCGGGTTTCGACCACCGCCGCCGAGGCGCCGGGATAGGACACGTCGACCGAGACCACCGGCGGATCGATCGCCGGCAGTTCGCGCAGGGTCAGGCGCGAGAACGCCATGACGCCCAGGGTGATCAGCAGCAGGCTCATCACGGTGGCGAACACCGGACGGCGGATGGAGACGTCGGAGAGCATCATCGGCCGTCACCCGCGCCGTTGCGGCGTTTGGGTTCGCCGCGCTTGGCGGCGATGTAGACGGGGGTGGCTTGCTGTTGCTGTTGCTGTTGCTGTTGTTCTTGCTCTTGCTCGTCATTCCCGCGAAGGCGGGAATCCAGGGCCTTTCGTGCGAGAACGTTTGAAGTCTCTGGATTCCCGCCTTCGCGGGAATGACGGCTCGAAGGTGCGTCGCCAAAGTCGCTGGATGCTCGGCGTTCGCCGAGTGAAAGCGGAGCCCGCGTTCGCGGGAATGACGATAGGAAGGAACGCAGTCGCTCTAGTAATCGCAAGGACTCAGCCATTGGCATTGCCCTTGCCAGCCGCGGCGTTCTTCTGCGCCGGTGCGTCAACGGCCGGCGCTTGCTCGGGCCCATTGGTCGCCGGCGCGGCCGGCGTTTGCACCGCAGGCGCCGGAGCGGCCGCACCGGCCTCAGCCTCGCGCGTCTGCGCGGGCGCGGGCACCGCCGCGGCCGCCGTCACCTGCACCTTGCCGCCGACCCGCAGCTTGCCGGTGCCGTCGACCACGACCCGATCGCCGACCTTCAAGCCTTCGACGATTTCAGCCAAACCCTCGCGGCGCGTACCGACTTCGACATCGGCGCGCTCGACCGTGTTGTCCGGCTTGATCCGGAACACATAGGAATCGGTGCCGACCTGCACCACCGAAATTTCCGGGATTAGCAGCGCCTGCCGCTGCGGCTGCAGCAAGGTCACCTGCACCAGCATGCCCGGGCGCAGCAGATGATCGGGATTGGGAAAGTCGGCGCGCACGGTGACCGCGCGGGTGGCCGGATCGATGCGCGCGTCGACCGTGCTGACCTCGCCTTCGAAGCGCTTGCCCGCATAGGCCGCGCTGGTGCCGGTCACGCTCTGGCCCTTGGCCACGCGCGCGAGCAGGGTCTCGGGCACCGGGAAATCGATATAGACACGCTGGGTGTCGTCGAGCGTGGCGATCGGCGTGCCCGGGGTGATCAGCGAGCCCGGGCTGACCTGGCGGATGCCGAGCACGCCGGCGAACGGCGCGCGGATCTCGCGGTCGCCGATATCGGCCTTCATCTGCTCGACCCGCGCGCGGGCCGCGTCGCGGGTGGCGCGCTGGGTGTCGAGCGCGGACCGCGCGATCAGCTGCTGCGCGGCCAGTTCGGTCTGGCGCTTGTACAACTGCTCGGCCTCCTTGGCGGTGGCCTCGGCCTGGGCCAGCGCGGCCAGTTGGGCCTTGCCGCTCAGGGTGATCAGCGAAGCGCCGGCGGCGACGTGATCGCCGCTGTCGAAATGCACCGCCTGGACGATCTCGCTGACCTTGGCCGAGACCGTGATCGACTCGCGCGCCTTGACGTTGCCGAGCGCCTGGACGGTGTCGTTCCAGGGCCGCAGATGGACCTGCTCGGCGGTGACCGGGGTGGGCCGATCGCCCTGCCCCGCGCCCGGACCTCCCGGACCGCCTTGCGCTTTGCCGCCCTTGCCGCAGGCGGCCAGGACGACGACGAGGGCAAGGGCGCAACAGGTGCGGAATCCGGAACGTGATCGCATGCGGTTCTCTGAACGGGGACCCGTGAGGGCGGTGGCGCGGATCGGGCGGGTGAGGATCGGACGGATGGGGCGGGCCGACCAGGCGATTCGCGCGAACGACGCTGGCACGGCGGTGGAGCGACACGGTCCCGACCGTGGGCGGCTCCGAAACCGGCGTGAGTCTAGCGGTCCGAGGTCAACGCTCGCGTGGGCCATTGGTTGACCACCGTATAGGCAAAGTCGTACTCGCGATGTATGCGTGCCAAGGGAGCCGTACAGATGCAGCAGTCTTGCTGACACTGCGCTGACAGCGCGCTGACATTGCGCTCACCTAGGCGGGTTGCGGCATTGCAACCGCCGCCACGACGCCGCGCGCGGGCAACGCGGTTCATACTCCGGACGTCCCCCAAGGAGCCCGCGTCCATGATCCACGACAGCATTCTCGACACCATCGGCCGCACCCCGATCGTGCGCCTGCACCGTCTGGCCCCCGAGCACGCAACCGTGTACGCGAAGGTCGAATCGTTCAATCCCGGCGGCTCGGTCAAGGACCGGCTGGCGCTGGCGATCATTCTCGACGCCGAGGCGCGCGGCCAGCTCAAGCCCGGCGACACCGTGATCGAGGCGACCTCGGGCAACACCGGCGTGGCCCTGGCGATGGTCTGCGCGGCGCGCGGCTACAAGTTCGTGGCGACGATGAGCGAGACCTTCTCGATCGAACGCCGCAAGCTGATGCGCGCGTACGGCGCCAAGGTGATCCTGACCCCGGCCGCCGAGCGCGGCAGCGGCATGGTGCGCCGCGCCGCCGAGCTGGCGGCCAAGCACGGCTGGTTCCTGGCCCGCCAGTTCGAGAATCCGGCCAATCCGGCCTATCACCGCAGCACCACCGCGGCCGAGATCGTGCAGGACTTCGCCGGCCGCCGGCTCGATCATTTCGTGACCGGCTGGGGCACCGGCGGCACCCTGACCGGAGTCGCCGACGTGCTGCGCGTGGCGCGGCCCGAGGTGCGCGTGACCGCATGCGAACCGGCCGGCGCCTCGCTGCTGAGCGGCAAGGACTGGCAGCCGCACAAGATCCAGGGCTGGACCCCGGACTTCGTCCCGGCCGTGCTCGACCGCGGCGCCGCGCACGCGATCGTGCCGGTCGACGACGTGCTCGCGCGCGACACCGCGCGCCGGCTGGCGGCCGAGGAAGGCCTGTTCGTCGGCATTTCCGCTGGCGCCACCATGGCCGCGGCGCTGCAGGTCGCGGCCCAGGCCGAACCCGGCGCGGTGGTCCTGGCGATGCTGCCCGATACCGGCGAGCGTTACCTGAGCACGTTCCTGTTCGAGGGCGTCAACGAGGGCAGCGACGAAGAGTGGCTGGCGACGTTGGGCTGATGCGCCGGCGCATTACGCGTCCACCGAAAGCTACACCGTAGATTTATTTTCGCGGTCGCAGCTCACGCAGCTCCTACACGAAGCGACTGTAGGAGCTGCGTGAGTTGCGACCGCGAATTTTCAACTGCGCCGCAACCGCGACGACGCCCCGCGCTCACCCCGCGTAAGGCAGCGACAAATGCCCGTTCCACGACAGCAACAGCACCCCGCCGGTCGCATCCTGCAACGCCGCCTGCACTTCCATCATCGTGTTGATCTCGTCGAGCGCTTCGTCGAAGTCCTCGATCTCCACCACGAAACAACGATCGCAACGCGACAGCGCTTCGCCTTCGGGACTCGCGCGACCGACGCCTTCGGCGAGCTTCCGCGCCTGCGCCGCGACCGCATCGCCCGCGAGCAAGCGCACCGCGAAACGCGGCAGGTCCTCGCCGGACAGCCGCAGGACCTCGCCGTCGCGCGCCACGTCGACACCGATCTCGCCCAAGGCCTCTTCGCCGTCGGCCAGACCGAAGGCGGGGTCGCTGAAGTAAACCGTGAAGTGCTGCGCGCTCATGTTCGATCCTTCGATTCGATGGGTGGGTGACGACTGGTAGCGGCGTGCTGCGATCAGGCGGCGATGAAATACCACGCCGCCACCGCCGCGATCGCGACCAGCGCGGCGATCAGCAGCATCTTGCCGTTGTCGTCGCCGCGGCGCACCGTGTCGCCGCCGGTCGCGCCGGCGCCGCGGCGCTTGCGCGAAAGCTCATAGGCGACGATGGCGGTCATGGCATCGCGCGCCGAATAACCGTGCATGGCTTGCAGCAACTGCGCCGCGCGTTCGCGATGGCCGCCGAGGATCAGCGCCACCACTTCGGCCGGCAGACCGCCCAGGGCGCCGCCGCTGTTCGCGCCGCCGTCGTCCGCATCGGGCGCATGCCCTTCGCTGTAAGCATCGACCCGCTGCATCGCCGAACGCAGGTCCAGCCCGTAGGCCTCGCGCACGATCTTGATCGCCAGGATCCGATCGCCCGCGGCGACGGCCTGGCGCGCGGCCTGGGGAAAATCGCCGACCTGTCCCGCTCCGGACGACGGCTTGGCCGCGGCGTCGCGCGCGCTCGACGCGACCGCCGCCGACGGCCCATGACGCTGATATGCCTCCACCGCGTCCTTGGCTGCGCGCAGCCCCAGGCCGGGATTGCTGTCGAGCACCAGCTTGATCGCCTCGATCTTGCGATTGGCGGCGAGCAAGGTCGCCACCTGCGGCGGAATGAACGGCGTTGCGGAATTCGACATGAGGGCCGGCCTGAGTGCGGACTGCGCCCAGCCTAACAGCCGCGCGCGGCGCCGCCGTTCAGCGCGACGACCACGCCAGTTTCGCGCCGAAGCCCAGCATCATCGCGCCGATCACGCCGTCGAGCGTGCGCGCCACCCGCGTGCTGCGCACCGCGCCGGCCATGCGCGAGGCGCCGATCACCAGCAGGCTCAGCCACACGGTGCCCATCGCGTAATGCATCGCGATCATCGCGATCGACTGCGCCGCCATGTCCGGGCCGGGCGCGAGGAACTGCGGCAGGAACGCCAGGTAGAAGATCGCGATCTTGGGATTGAGCGCGTTGGTCAGCACGCCCTGCGCATAGCTGCGCCACAGCGACGGCCGCGCCGAGGATTCGATCGCGGCGGCCGGATCGGCCTCGGCACGCGCGGCGAACGCCGAACGCAGCGCCTTGACCCCGAGCCAGGCCAGGTAACCGGCGCCGAGCATCTTGATCGTCCAGAACGCGCGTTCGGAATACATCAGCAGCCGCGCCACGCCGAACGCGAACAAGGCGACATGGAACAGGCCGCCGGTGAGGATGCCGGCGACCGTCGCCAGGCCGCGACGCACGCCGCCGCTGAGCGCATTGCCGATCACCAGGAAGGTGTCCGGCCCGGGCGCGAGCGTGACCATCAACGCCGCGAACGCGAACGCCAGCCATTGGGTTTCCATCGCATGCCCCCGCGGTCAGTGAATCCGGCGGCGCGAGTGCCGCCCGGATCGCATCTTGCAGCAAAAGCCCCGGCGCGAGAACGCGCCGGATCGGGCGGAACGACCGGCGGCGAGCGGCCGCGACCGCACAACAAAAAACGCCGGCGCGAGGCCGGCGTTTTTTGTTCCACTAAGCGAATGCTTCGATGAAGCGAATGCTTCGACGGAGCCAGCCGTTCGGACTATTCCCGACTCAGGCGGCCGGCTTCCACTCGCCCAGCGCGGCCTGGCCGTTGGCCTTGGCGCGGTCGTACACGGTCTGCTGGGCCTTGGCCAGGTTGGCGACCAGATCCTGCGACCACAGCTTCAGCGCCGCCGACTGCATGGCGCGGCCGTAGGAGAACGACAGCGGCCACGGGTTCGGGCCCATCTGGTTCATCGCGTTGAGGTGCGCGGTCGCGGCCTCGTCGGACTGGCCGCCGGACAGGAACACGATGCCCGGCAGGGTCGCCGGCACGGTCGACTTCAGGCACTGCAGGGTGGCCGCGGCGACTTCCTCGACGCCGACCTGATCGGGGCAGGTGCTGCCCGGCAGGACCATCGACGCCTTCAGGATGGTGCCCTCGAGCACCACGCTGTGCTCGTACAGCGAACCGAACAGCGAACGCAGGGTGACTTCGGTGACTTCGAAGCAGGTGTCGATGTCGTGGCTGCCGTCCATGATCACTTCCGGCTCGACCATCGGCACCAGGCCCTGCTCCTGGCACAGCGCCGCGTAGCGCGCGAGCGCGTGGCTGTTGGCCTCGATGCAGGTGCCCGACGGGATGTCTTCGCTGATGTTGATGACCGCGCGCCACTTGGCGAAACGGGCGCCGAGCTTGTAGTACTCCTCCAGGCGCGCGCGCAGGCCGTCGAGGCCTTCGGTCACGACTTCGCCCGGGAAGCCGGCCAGCGGCGCCGGGCCCTTGTCGACCTTGATGCCCGGGATGATCCCGTGCTCGGCCATGTGCTTGGCGAACGGCACGCCGGCCTTGGTCGACTGGCGCAGGGTTTCGTCGTACAGGATCGCGCCGGAGATGTAGTCGCTCAGCTTCGGCGTGGTCAGCAACAGCTCGCGGTAGGCGCGGCGATTCTCTTCCGTGTTCTCGATACCGACGCCGGCGAAGCGCTTGGCGATGGTGGCGGTCGACTCGTCGATCGCGATGATGCCCTTGCCCGGGGCGACCATGGCCAGGGCGGTTTCGGCAAGCTGTTCGATGCTCATGGAGATCCTGCGGCAGCGGTGGGAAGCCCGCGATTATAGCCGCTGACGGTGAACCTTGCCCCTGAGCCGGGCCTGTTCAATCAGCCACTTAGCGAAAATCCGCCACGGTTTCGAAAGGAAATCGATTACAGTCATCGGGCCACGGCACGCCCGGCACCGGCCGATCCGGCCCGCCACGGCGACAGCCGAGGCGGGCGTTCGTGCCGACACGACTGTCAGCCGTCCACAGGCTGCGCGGATGATCACGGCAACGATCAAGCCGCGACTGGCCACAAGCCCGACGCCGGCCCTATTCCGGCGAATCGCAGCGCTGCATTTCGCAGAAACGAGCAGCGGTCGGCGATCGGGTCCGGACCGTCGGCGCGGGCGCGAGATCGCCCTTGAGAATGCCGTAACGTTTTTCCTCTTCGATGTTGCCCCAATTGGCGCGCGGATCGTCGAAAGCGCGGAACCAGATCAGATAAGTGACCCACGGCATCGACTCGCCGCGCGTTTCCTTGACCGTATTCGAGAACCAGTCGTCGATGACATTCGGATCCCGCCCATAGGTGGAGTTTCCAACTTCCGACAGCAACACCGGAATGTTGCCGTCGTTGTACTCCGCCAAAAGCCCATGGATCCTGTTGTTCGGGACGACCCAGCTGGCGTCGTTCGCATCCCTGAAGATATACGGATGCCAAGCGGCGCCATCGAAGAAGTCGCGCGCGCTCGGGCTGCCGAACTGACCGCTTCGGATATTCTCGTACAGCATCTTGATGAAATCGTAGATCCGCATCAGATTGACGTGATCATCCAATGGCGACGGCGGCGGCATGAAAACCAACGCCTGCGGATTGGCCAACTTGATTGCGCGATGCGCGCGGAACATCAGATCGGTGGTGATGTCGGCGCGGTCCTGCAGCGTGAACTGCGTCTTGCCCATCGCACACGCAGCCGGCCCGGCCCCCGGTGGCTTCATCAGGTTGTCGCCGTTGGTTTCGTTGGCGATTTCCCAGTGCTTTATCTGGGGAAATTCAGACGCCATCGTCAACCAGGTGGCTTCGTACCGGTTCAGGAACTGCGTGTAAGCCGCGGTCCCGCGGCAAGGCACGACCCACACACCGGCGCTGGCGTCGGGCGGAAAACCGGTCATCCACTGCGGGAACGAATTGTCCATGCCGACGATCGTGATGCCCGAGGCATGCAGCGATTGCACCGCACGCCGGTACAAATCGATATTGATCCCGGTGGTCGATTCATTGACCAGCATGTCCGACGAAAGCATCCACATGCGAAATACCCTGGGACGCAGGCTCTTGATGTCCGCCAGTTGCTGGTCCAGGTGCGCGACTTCCGCGGCGCGGCTGTCGGTGGGGGAAAGGTTTACCGCATTGGACACGACCGGCTCGCCAATGCCGAGACTGCCTGGACCGGCCGATTCGAGCAGAGGATTCTGGGCGATGCCGCAGTAGTAGAACGTGTAGTCGAGATTCGGCGTACCGAACGCGGTGTAGCGCTTGTAGCCACTCGGGCAGTCGTTGAATTGCGGCGAGCCTGGCGGGCGCGCGGGATTCGGATACGGCTGCGGCAAGGCATCGCCGCTCATTCCGCCAAAGCGCATGCGCACGCCGGCGCCGGTGTGGCTGCGCCAGCAGTAATACAACTCCTTGTCGACCCCTTGCGTACCCAGCACGGCCTGGCGCGTATAGCCTTTGGGGCAGCTCGGCGCATGGGTCAGCGGGTTGAGGAAATAGAACGTGTCCGACGACCACGGCAAGGCGCCGTTGGCGTCGCTGGCCGACGCTCCGACCATGCCGCCAAAATCGTAAAGCGGCGCACGCCCCGAGGCATGCGGCCGTGTGCACAGGAACGCGAACCAATCCACGTTGGCGGTGCCGAATACCTGATGCGGGGTGTAACCGCTCGGGCAACTGGCCGCGCCCGTCGCCGGATTCGGATAGTCGATCTGGCTGCCGTTGGCGAAGCCGCCGCCGTACATGCCGCCGAAATCATAAAAATCCTCGTCCGCGGCGGCGGCTGAGAACGGAACCAACGCCAACGACACGCACAACGACATCCATTTACCAGCCTTCATTGCCTTTCTCCTGCCAAAAGTCTTCGCGCTCACCGCCGCCGAATCAGGACGGCTTATCCATTGATGCCATCTCTCCAGTGTGCATATCTGAAGTCGCATATTCCGCGAAACGCTCAAGCGGATTCCGACAAGTCGATCGGGACGAGTTGATCGAGCAGCAGGACTGGCCGGCATGGCGCGCGGAAATATGCCGTTGCGTTGCCGCGCGAATATCGCGATTGCCTAATGCGTCGGTAGATCATAGGCTTCGCAGCGATATCGCCCGCCAAGGACAGCACCCATGCCGCGTCGCCCCGCACCCAGCCCTCTTTCCGCCTGCGTTTCCTCGCTGGCTCTGACAATCGCGTTGTCATCGATCAACGCCCGCCCCGCCCAAGCCGCCGCCATCGACGACGAATACCAAGCCGCCGTCGCCTCGTGCAAGGCCGCGCCCAAGAGCGGCACGCGCTACGTCTCGGTCACCGCGGCGCTGATGCGGCCGGTGCCGCGCAGCGAGGCGGGCCTGGTCAACCGGATACCGATCGCCACGGCGGTGGAGATCGAATGCGAACTCAACGGCTGGGTACGCGGGCATACCGACGGCGACTCGCCGTCGGTGGGCTGGATTCGCGCCGATCTGCTGCAGTCCAAGGCGCCGACGGCGGAATCGATCGCCTCCGGCTACGCGGCGGCCGCGCCGGATCAGCGCAAGACCTGGGCCGAACGCGCGGTGGCCTTGTCGCCGTATCAGGCGCGCAGCCATCAGATGCTGATCGAGTCGCTGCAGGCCGCCGGCGACAGCGAAGGCGCGCGCCAGGCCGGTCTGGTCCGCGATCAGTTGCTCGACCCCAAGGCCGAGCGCCTGAGCGGCGAGCCGAAACTGCTGTTCGCGGTGGATCGCGGCTGGGCGGTCGCGCTCGCGCGGGTCGAGGACGGCGGCCGTTATCTGGAAACCGATCCGCAGGCGGAGGCGAGCTATTACCCGGTCTGGCGCGGCCTGCATTTCTATCGCCGCGGCGGCGCCGACGGCGTGGTGCAGGTGCTGGAACCGCGCGAAAGCGCGGGTGTGGGTCTGGAAGCGCAGGTGCGGCTCGCGCCGATGACCGCGCGCAGCGACGAGGTCGCCGGGCTGGCGACCAACTTCGCCGCGACCGCGCAGGCCGCGCGCGCCGATGCCGCGGTGTCGGCGAGCGCGCGCAAGGCCATCGAGAGCGAACTACGCACCGCCCTACAGCGCGAGAGGATCGACCGCGGCCAGATCGACAAGGCGCTCAAGGCGCGTCCTGGCGCCGAGCAGCGCGGCGGCGTGCAGATCCATGCCTTCGATGCCGGCAAGCTCGGCACCGTGCACGTCGCGAGCCTGGTCTGGGACTTGCCGCCCAAGAGCGAAAACGCCGCGGACATGAGCGTCGATGCGGTGCTGATCCTGGAGTCCGACGGCAAGGGCGGCTACAAGACCGCCGGCCGGCTGGTCCAGGTGACCGGCGGCGATGTCGTGGAAACCCATCGTTACTTCGACCGCCTGGACCTCGACGGCGACGGCGAGCCGGAACTGATTTTCCAGCTCGGCCAGTACGAAGGCGTGGAATACCAGATCTGGACGCGTAAGTCGGGCCAGTGGAAGCCGGTGTTCAAGGGCGGCTACGTCGGGGCGTGATCGCCCCGCTGTATCGAAACCACGAAGGCTTACATCGGGCATGGGAGGTCGACGACCTCCCATGCCTCGACCGGACGCGATGCCGCCGGCTTACAGCTCGCCCAGACCCTCGGCGCTGCCGCCCTCGCCCACCTGCAGCAGACGCAGGGTATTGGTCGCGCCATGCTGCTCCATGGTGTCGCCGCTGGTGAAGATCACCCGCTCGCCCTGGGCCAGCTTGCCGCAATCGAACAACTGCTTGACCACGTTGCGCGCGGCGTCGCGCGAGGCCTGGCCGCGGCTGTCGAAATCGATCGGGTAGACGTCGCGCATCATCGCCATGCGCCGGCGCGCGCCGTCGTGGCGCGAGAACGCGTAGATCGGCGCGTTGGAACGGAACCGCGACAGGAACCGCGCGGTGCCGCCGGACTCGGTCATGGCGACGATCGCGCGCACGCCGATGTGTTCGGACAGGAACATCGCCGCCATCGCGATCGCCTGGTCGGCGCGTTCGAGGTTGCGCGGCGCGGCTTCGAAATCGGTGTCGTGGTTGAACTGACGCTCGGCGCCCAGACAGATGCGCGCCATCGCCTCGACCGCCTTGATCGGATAGCGGCCGGCGGCCGATTCCTGCGACAGCATCACCGCGTCGGTGCCGTCGATCACCGCGTTGGCGACGTCGAGCACTTCGGCGCGGGTCGGGATCGGGTTGTCGACCATCGACTGCATCATCTGCGTGGCGGTGATCACCACCCGGTTGCGCAGCAGCGATTCGCGGATGATCTTCTTCTGCAGGCCGGGCAGTTCGGCGTCGCCGATCTCCACGCCCAGGTCGCCGCGCGCGACCATGACCACGTCGCTGGCCTCGACGATCTCGGACAGGTTCTCGATCGCCTCGGCGCGCTCGATCTTCGACACCAGCGCGGCATCGCTGCCGGCGGCGCGGGCGATCCGGCGCGCTTCATTCATGTCCTCGGCGTTGCGGCAAAACGACACCGCAATGAAGTCGGCGTTCAATTCGGCCGCGACCAGGATCAGCTCCTTGTCGCGTTCGGTCAGCGCGCCCAGCGACAGGCCGCCGCCGAGCTTGTTGAGCCCTTTGCGGTCGGACAAGGTGCCGTCGTTGAGCACGGTGGTGATGATGCGTTCGCCGTCGATCGCGCCGACCCGCAGTTGCAGCAGCCCGTCGTCGAGCAGCAGCACGTCGCCGGGGCTGACGTCGCCGGGCAGGCCGAGGTAGCTCACGCCGACTTCGCGCAGATTGCCCGGCGGCGGATTTTCCGCGGCGATCAGGTCGAAGCGGTCGCCGGCCTTGAGCAGGACCTTGCCCTCGGCGAAGCGTTCGATGCGGATCTTCGGACCGGGCAGGTCGGCGAGGATGCCGACCTCGACCCCGACCCGCAGCGCGGCTTCGCGCACCGCGTTGGCGCGCGCGATCTGCGAGGACGGATCGCCGTGGGAGAAATTGAGGCGGACCACATCGACGCCGGCCGTGAGCAAGGCATCGAGCACGCCCGGCGGATCGGTGGCCGGGCCGAGGGTGGCAAGGATCTTGGTGCGTCGTGGGGTGATGGACATGGCAGACTCTCTGGACTGTCGGCCAAGCTAGCACAGCTTGTGCGCGCTTCGAACCGCGCCGGCCGAGCACACGCCCCAGTACGTCGCCCGAGACTCTCATGACCCTGTCCCCCGCCAGTGAAGCGATCGCGGCCAAGCTCGCCGCGCTCGAGGATTTCCCGCTGCTGCAAGGCCCGCGCGTGCGCCTGCGCGGGCCGCGCGACGATGATGCGCCGGCGTTGTTCGCCCTGTTCGGCGACGCGCGGGTGATGCGCTACTGGAGCCGCCCGCCGATGCGCGAGGTGGCCGAGGCGCGGGCGCTGATCGCCGACATCCACAAGTCGATGCAGGAACGCCAGCTGATCAACTGGGTCATCGCCGACGGCGACGATGCGCTGATCGGCAGTTGCACGCTGTTAGCCTTCAGCGCCGCGCATCGCCGCGCCGAGCTCGGCTACGCGCTGCATCCGGCCCAGTGGGGCCGCGGCATCGCGCGCGAAGCCGCCACCCTGGCGCTGGACTGGGCGTTCGATCACCTCGGCCTGCATCGTTGCGATGCGGGCATCGATCCGGACAATCAGGCTTCGCGCGCGCTGCTGCATCGCCTGGGGTTCGTGACCGAAGGGCGGCAGCGGGAAAGTTTCTTCGTCGGCGATCGGGTTACCGACAGCGAGTTGCTTGGGTTGCTGGCGAGCGATTGGCGCGGCGGGCGGTGAGGCGGGCCGCGGGCGCGCATCGGGGCATGCGCGCGATAACGCAGTGACGCCGTAGTCGCAGGTTCGTGGTCGCGGCTTACGCCGCTCCTACAGTCGCTACGTTGTGGCGCTCGCTACCTGTAGGAGCGGCGCAAGCCGCGACAGCGACATCGCAACCACGACGCGACCGATTCACCGCATCGAACCCGCAGGCTCGACGCGGCGAGATCGAATCAAATCAATCGCAAATCCTCAATCGCAAATCCAGGTCCGCTTCGTAGACACCGCGGTGCGCTCGCCCCACGAGCTGTACTGCCCGCCGCAATTCGCGGTGGCGCCGCCGACCACTTCGCCGGCCGAATCGAAATAGGTGATCGAATATCCCTGCCCCGGCGGCCCGGCGCTGGCGCTGCCGATCGTCGCGGCGGCGGCGAGTACCGCGGTCAGGCTGGCGATGACGATATAACGCATGGCGTGTCTCTCCTGTAGCGAAGGAATACAGCCGAAGAATTCGTCGATGATCGCGCTGGCCGGCATCGGTGCGGCGACGACGGCAGGCGCATTAAAACGAAAAGCCCCGGAGCGAACGGAGCTTTTCGAACGGCGCGCATAAGGCGAAATCATCGCATCGGACGCGATGCGGATCGCGTCGGACCGATCACCGTTGCCGATGCGCGCCGCGCTTCGCTCGCGGCCTCGTCGCGACCGCGGGCGAAGACGGCAAGGCCGTGCGGCCGGATCAGCTCTCGGACTGACAGCCCTGCACGAAACGCTTGTTGCTGTTGCTGTGGGTGGTGTCGCCCCAACGGCCGTCGGCCGCGCCGCAGCCCGCGGTCCACTTGCCGATCTGCGCGCCTTCAGCGTTGTAGTAGTACCAAGTGCCCTGCCAGTTGGCCATGGCGCTGAACGACATGCCGCCGGCCAGGACTACGGCCAATACGGCGGAAAACAATCCGATACGACGCATGCGATATCTCTCCCGAGTGTGCGGCACCCATTCGCCGCTCGCGCACCGTATCCCAGACTTGTCATACGCAGGCATGAAATGCGCGTTAAGCACTGTCACGACTTTGTGTATTCGTGATTGAGTTGGCTTTTGGCTTTTTTGGACTGGACGATTCCGCAGCTTAATCGCGCACCGGCCATGCTATCGGCGAGTGCGCCGACCAGGACGGCAACGGCCGCCGGACGCGATGCGCCGGCGGCCGTTGTCGATGTCGCGGCCGATTACAGGCAGACGGTCGGCGAATCGGTATAGCGGTTGGTGCGCAGGCCCCATTCCGAAAAATGCACGTTGTCGCAATCGTTGACCCAGCGACCGACCAGATGCCCCTGATCGTCGAAGAAATCGCGCTGATACCCCGGCGCCAACGGCGGATAGCTCGGCCCCGACACCGTGCTGGTCGAAGCGAGCGCGATCATCAGGCCCAGCAGGCTGATCTTTAACAGACGGCTCATGCATGACTCCGTGTGTGAACGCGGCCTCCTTGGCCGCTTGCGGACACTAGCGCAGCCCGCGCGCGCGCCGGACGCCAGCCGGCCAGGGAAACCCGGGTCCGTGACGAAGATCGCGGATCAGGCTCCACGGCGCGCCTCATCCGCGCGCATGACCGGGCGTCGCGGCAGGACGGCGGCGAATACGGCGAAGGGCGCCCGAGAGCGCCCTTCGTATCGACACCCCGGCTTCTCGACACCGGGGCTTCCAGCCACGCGAAGCTTCAGGCCGCGAGCAACACCGGCAACTGCGACGGCGCCGCGGCGAGCCGGTGCGCGCCGGCTTCGCGCAGTTCGTCTTCGCTGCCGAAGCCCCACAGCACGCCGATATTGCCCATGCCGTGGCGGACCGCGCCTTCGATGTCCATGCGCCGGTCGCCGATCATCAGGCACTGCGCCGCGTCCAAGCGCAAACGCCGCATCGCCTCTTCGATCAGATCGACCTTGTGGGTCAGGCGACCGTCGTCGGTCGAGCCGATCACGTCCTCGAAACGATCGCCGAACGGCAGATGATCGAGGATCTTGCGCGCGTTGTTTTCGTTCTTCGCGGTCACCACCGCCAGCCGGTGGCCGGCGGCGTGGACCGCGTCGAGCATCTGCGCGACGCCGTCGTAGACGTGATGCTCGGTCCAGCCGTCGCGGCTGTAGCGTTCCAGGTAGAACGCCACCGCCTGTTCGATCTTCGCCTCGTCGCCGAGCAACGGCTGGAAACTGGTGCGCAGCGCCGGACCGATCCAGCCGCGCAGCGCGTCGGCGTCCGGCACCGGATGATCCAGACGCTCCAGCGCATAGGCGATGGAACGGGTGATGCCGACGGAGGAATCGATCAGGGTGCCGTCGAGATCGAAGAACAGCGTGGTCTTGTGCGTCACGGCTCAGCCCGCGCGCTGCTTGAGCGCGGCCACGGCCGGCAGTTCCTTGCCCTCGAGGAATTCGAGGAAGGCGCCGCCGCCGGTGGAGATGTAGCTGACCTCGTCGGCGATGTCGTACTTGTCGACCGCGGCCAGGGTGTCGCCGCCGCCGGCGATCGAGAACGCCTTGGACGCGGCGATCGCGCGCGCCAGGGTTTGCGTGCCCTTGCCGAACGCGTCGAACTCGAACACGCCGACCGGGCCGTTCCAGACCACGGTGCCCGCGTTCTTGATCAGCTCGGCGTAACGCGCGGCGGTGTCCGGGCCGATGTCGAGAATCATGTCGTCGGCGCCGACCGCATCGACCGCCTTGACCGTAGCCGGCGCATCCGCGGCGAACGCCGGCGCGACCACCACGTCGGTCGGCACCGGAATATCCGCGCCGCGCGCCTTGGCGTCGGCCATGATCTTTTTCGCGGTGTCGATCAGATCGGTTTCGACCAGCGACTTGCCCACCCCGAAGCCCATCGCGGCGATGAAGGTGTTGGCGATGCCGCCGCCGACGATCAGCTGATCGACCTTGCTGACCAGCGAGGCCAGCAGTTCCAGCTTGGTCGAGACCTTGGAACCGGCGACGATCGCGAGCAAGGGCCGCGCCGGGTTGTCCAGCGCCTTGGCCAGCGCATCGAGTTCGGCCATCAGCAGCGGGCCGCCGGCGGCGACCTTGGCCTGGCGGATCACGCCGTGGGTGGACGCCTGCGCGCGGTGCGCGGTGCCGAACGCGTCCATGACGAACACGTCGCACAACGCGGCGTACTTTTTCGACAGCGCCTCATCGTCCTTGGCTTCGCCGACATTCATGCGGCAATTCTCCAGCAGCACCAGCTGGCCGGGCCGCACCTCGACGCCGTCGACCCAATCCTTGACCAGCGGCACCTCGATGCCGAGCAATTCGGACAGGCGCCTGGCGACCGGCGCCAGCGAATCGGCCTCGCTCCACTGGCCTTCTTTCGGCCGGCCGAGGTGCGAGGTGACCATGACCGCGGCGCCCTTCTCCAGCGCAAGCTTGAGGGTCGGCAGCGCGGCGGTGATGCGCTGCTCGGAGGTGATGCGGCCGTCGTCGATGGGGACGTTGAGATCTTCGCGGATCAGCACGCGTTTGCCGGCGAGATCGAGATCGGTCATGCGGACGATGGGCACGGGAACTCCTGGGGTGTGGGGAACGGGGGCGGCGCGGGTCCGGGTGGGCGGACCGGCGGGTCGGGGTGGGTATTGTCGCGGCGTGGGAGGTTGAAATAAACCTCGGGGCTGAATGGCGGTCCTGACTGGACCGATTGGGTTGGTGGTTGGGTGGGCATGTCGGGCGTTTGGGTTGGCGGATCGTTTGCCCGCTCAAAGCTCGGCTCTTTCCTTCGCCTTCGCCTTCGCCTTCGCCTTTGCCTTTGCCTTTGCCTTTGCCTTTGCCTTCGATCTTGAGCTTTGGCTCTGGCTTCGGACTTAGATCTGGCTTCGGCTTGGCCTTGGCCCGGCGCAGCTTGTAACTCGCGATGCAAAAGCAGGCCCGAAGGGCGACGCGCATGGATGCGCGTCGTGGGCCACCCAGGACATGGATGTCCTGTGTGGACCACCCCCGCGTATGCGCCGAACTTGCGGGCTCTTGATTCGAAACAGGAACGCCTTTTTCTTTGGTGACTTTCTTTTGTGGCTCTGGACAAAAGAAAGTTACCCGCCGCTTTAGTGGCGGAAGCTTTTGATCCTGCTTGCAGCTTCTGAAGCTCTGAAGCTTTAAATCTTTGAAGCAAAGACAAGATCAACAGCTTTCGTCCGCAAGCGGCCGAGTTACTTTCTTTTGTCAAAAGCGACAAAAGAAAGGTAACCAAAGAAAAACGCTTTTTTGTGAATCAAAGGCCCGCGCGTGCGGTGCAGACGCAGGCATGCGCCACACGAGACATCCTGTCTCGGTGGCGCACGGCGCACATCCATGTGCGCCGCCCTTCGGGTGTGCTGTTGCTAACGCGAGTTCGATGCTTCGCAGCGCTGGATGAGCTGCGCGGCTTCAAGCGCAAGCAAAAGCTGCATGCCTGGCTGTAGGAGCGGCGCGAGCCGCGACCGCGGGAATGCAGCTACGACGAACGTTGCACCGTTGCCGTGGTGTCGCGGTCGCGGCTCGCGCCGCTCCTACAGGGGCTGCGGTCACCAAGGCTGGCTTGTGCGGGGACGCGTCATAAGGAACGCGTGTGCCGCGCTTACGAACCGATCACGACCGACGACTTAACCCAGGAACAGATCCGGCAACAGCGACTTGCTCGGATCGACCGCGTACTTGCTGAAATCGGTCACGCCCGCCTCGGTCAACACCTCCTCGTCGATCAGGAAGCGCCCATAGAAATCCTGCGCCGGACGCACCAACACCGCATGCACCGCATCGGCCACGATCTCCGGCTTGCGGCAGCGATCCAGCGCAACGCCGGGAATCAGATTCAAGGCATCGGTGGCGATGATGGTCTTCGGCCACAACGCGTTGACCGCGATGCCGCGCGGACCGAACTCGCCGGCCAGGCCCAGGGTCACGAAGCTCATGCCCATCTTCGCCAAGGTGTAACCGGTATGCGGCGCCCACCACTTCACGTCCAGGCTCGGCGGCGGCGCCAGCGTGAGGATGTGCGGGTTTGCGGCCTGCTGCAGATACGGCAGGCAGGCCTGCGCGCACAGGAAACTGCCGCGCGCGTTGACCTGCTGCATCAGGTCGAAACGCTTCATCGGCGTGTCCAGCGCGCCGCGCAGCCAGATCGCGCTGGCGTTGTTGACCAGGATGTCGAGACCGCCGAACGCATCGACGGTCGCGGCGACCGCGGCCTTGACTTCGTCTTCTTCGCGGATGTCGCACTTGAGTGCCAGCGCGCGGCCGCCGGCGGCTTCGACTTCGGCGGCGACGCTGTGGATGGTGCCCGGCAGCTTGGGATTGGCGACCGAGGACTTGGCCGCGATCGCGATATTGGCGCCGTCGCGCGCGGCGCGCAGCGCGATCTCGCGGCCGATGCCGCGCGAGGCGCCGGTGATGAAGAGGGTCTTGCCTGAGAGGCTGGTCATGGTGGGGCCGTGATTGGGGATTCGGGATTAGGGATTCGCAAAAGCAGCAGGCCCCATCCTAATCCCGAATCCCGGCTCTCAAGGCTTCGGCCCCTGCCCCTCGTTGTCTTCCCAGTGCAGGATGCGCCGGGTCACGAAGCGGTAGACCGGCTTGCCGGTCGCGAACCAGGCCTCGCGCAGCCAGGAGTGGCGCTTGAGCACGCGCCGTTCGACCGGGGTCAGCGCCTGCGGGCAATAGGTGCGTTTGTGCTTGAGCAGGTGGCGCAGGTCTTCGCGCGCGAGCAGGCGCATCCAGCGCGAGCGCGGGTCGCCGCGGGTGGCGAGCTGGAAATCGATGATCGCCGGGGTGCCGTCGATCAGCACCAGCCAGTTGGCCTCCTTGGCCAGATCGTTATGCGCCAGACCGCGTCGGTGCAAGCGCTGCAGCAGGCGCCGCGCTTGCCGGAAATAGGCCAGATCGCCGCGCGGCGGGCGCTGGTACATGGCCGCGCCGTCGAGGTAACTGCGATCGAGCCGGCGACCGTCCCAGCGCAACAGCTGCGGCGTCGCCTCCAGCCCGTCGACGCGCTGCAGCGCGCGCGCCTCACGCCGCGCCAGCCACCACGCCGGCAGGCGCAGCCACCACGGCACATGGGCCAGATCGCGGCGCACGAACAGGCCATCGCCGTCGCGCATCAACGCGATCCGGCCGAAACTGTCGGCCTTGAGCGCGGCCACTTCGGTAACTTCGGGGGACATTGGGGGAAGTGTACTTCGCGGGGAATCGGGAATCGGGAATCGGGAATCGGGAATCGGGAATCGGGAATCGGGAATCGGGAATCGGGAATCGGGAACAGCAAAAGCCCATGGGCTCGTTGATGCAAGCCATCTGGCGCATCCGCTTTCGCTATTCCCGACTCCCCATTCCCCATTCCCGGCACCATCCAGTCACCCGCGCCACAGAGAGCGCTGCCTATAATCCTCCGATGGACTCAGCCTGGCTTGAAAGCGCGACCGCATGGATCGCGGCCCACCCCATCGCCGCGGGCGTGGTGATCTTCCTGATCGCCTTCTGCGACGCGCTCATCATTCTCGGCATCGTGGTGCCGGCGCTGCCGCTGCTGTTCGCGGTCGGCACCCTGGTCGGCCTGGGCCATATCAACGGCCCGTACGCGCTGGCCTGCTCGACCCTCGGCGCGTTCGCCGGCGACGGCCTGAGCTATTGGATCGGTCGTCGCTGGGGGCCGCAATTGCGCCAGCGCTGGCCGTTCTCGCGCTATCCGCAATGGCTCGACCGCGGCGAGACCATCTTCCACCGCCACGGCAGCAAGAGCATCCTGATCGCCCGTTTCGTCGGCGCGATCCGGCCGTTCGTGCCGGCCATCGCCGGCATGCTGCGCATGCCGATGCGCCGCTACGCCTTGCCCAGCTTCGTCGCCTGCGTCGGCTGGTCGGCGCTGTTCCTCGCCCCGGGCTGGGTGCTGGGCGCGTCCTACGACGCGGTCGCGGCGGTCGCCGACCGGCTCGCGCTGGTGCTCGGCGCGCTGCTGATCGCGGTGGCGCTGGTGTGGGCGACGGTGCTCTACACCTGGCGCTGGTTCGCCTCGCACGCCAACAACCTGCTCGCGCGCGCGCTGCGCTGGACCCGCGCGCACCCGCACCTGGGCCGCTACGCCGGCGCGCTGATCGATCCCAACCGGCCCGAATCGGCGTCGCTGGTGATGCTGGCGGTGTGTCTGCTCGCGATCAGCTGGATCTGGTTCACCCTGCTGGCGACCCTGCTCGCCAGCGGCGGGCCGCTGCAGATCGATCACACCATCCACGAGTTCATGTGGACCTTGCGCAATCCGCTCGCCGACCGGTTGATGGCCGCGCTGGCCTGCCTCGGCGACGCCCAGGTGCTGGCCCCGGCCTCGCTGGCGGTGCTGGCGTATCTGGCCTGGCGGCGGCGCTGGATGGCCGCCGCGCACTGGGTCGGCGCGATCGTGTTCGGATTGGTGCTGACCTCGTTGCTGGAAGCGGCGATCGACATGCCGCGTCCGCCGACCGCGCCGGCCGGTTTCGGCTTCCCGTCGGTCGCGGTCACCATGACCACGATCGTGTTCGGTTTCTTCGCGGTGTTGATCGCGCGCGAACTGCCGGGACGGCAGCGGGTGTGGCCTTACTTGCTGGCCGGTGTCGTCACTACCTTGGTCGGATTTTCGCGGCTGTACCTCGGTGCGCACTGGCCCAGTGACTTGGTCGGCGGCACCTTGTTCGGCATCGTCTGGCTGTTGGTGCTCGGCATCGCCTATCGCCGCCACGTCGCGCGTTCGTTCTGGATGCGGCCGCTGGCGTGGCTGTTCTACAGCGTATTCGTCGCCGCCGCGCTGTGGCATGCGCCGCGCTCGGCCGATGCGCTGCTGGCCAAATTCGCCTCGGCCACGCCGAGCACGGTGTTGAACGCCGACGCGTGGTGGAAGCACGATTGGACGACCTTGCCCGCGCAACGCAACGAACGCGATGCGCGCCGCCGCTGGCCGCTGGACCTGCAGATTGCCGGCCCCTTGCCGCCGTTGCGCGCGACCCTGGAGGTCAATGGCTGGCGGGTGCAACCGCAAGCCGATTGGTTGGCGACGATCGCCTTGCTCGACGACGACACCGCGCCGCGCGATCAAGTGGTGCTGCCGGCGACCCTCGACGCCCAGGCCGAAACCCTGCTGATGCTGCGCGACGGGCCGACCCCGGATATCCAATACGCGCTGCGCCTGTGGCCGGCGCCGGCGGTGCTGTCCGACGGCACGCCGCTGTGGATCGGCACCACTCAGACCTTGAAGCTCAACAAGCCGTTCGATTCGGCCGCGCTGTGGCTGCCGCAGCCCGACGACGGCAATGCGCATGCGCAGGTCCGCCGGGCCTTGACCGGTTTCACCATGATCCAGCAGGCGCACCCTAAGAACGGGGTGGAGGTGCTGCGGATGCAGTCGCAGTATCGGGTGCCGGGGGCTGTGCCGGGGCCTTGAGTGGGTGCGAGTTTCGTTGCGAGGTGGAGTAGAAGCGAATCCCCCTGCCCCCCTTTTCCAAAGGGGGAAAAGCTTTGGGCGAGGTCACCGCGTCGGATTGGTTCGATCGGTTTCGCTCAGACGGATCAGTCCGTTTAATTGCAGGCGATTGAGGCTATTGAGTTAGTAGCGATCGATCCGGCATGAGTAAGCACCATGACGGCTTACGCCATTCGATTGCTGTATTCGAAGCGTCGCCGTATCCGCCTTCCCAAAGCCACGAGACGGGTTCCCCCCTTTGCAAAAGGGGGGCCAGGGGGGATTCACTTTTGCTTTGCTTTTGATGCGGCTGCGGCTGTAAACCAACCCACTCAAGGCAACAACGCCAGCACCTGATCCAGCCGCGCATGCGGATCATCCAGTTGCAGCAGCATCTGCCGCTGCGACAACGACAACGGCAACAGCTCGGCCAGGCGCCAGCCGACCCAGGCCGCGTCGTCGAAACGCGAATGCGCGGCCTTGCTGTGCTCGCCGCCGGCCTGTTCGAACAAACGTTCCAGCAAGGTCACCAGCAGCGAATGCTCGGGCCGCACGACCTCGTCGGGATCGGGTTCGCACCAGCGCACGTCCGCGACCTGCAATCCGTTGTCGCGCACCCGCACGCGGTCGGCGTGGAAGCGCCGCGCGCCGCGCACCCGCAAGGTCAACAGGCCATCGTCGCCGGTGCCGAAATCCTCGATCACCGCCTCGGTGCCGAACGCCGCCGCGGCGGCCGGCGCGCCGACTTCTTCGCCGTCGATGATCAGGCAGACCCCGAAGCCGCGACCGACCCGGCCGCATTCGCGCACCAGATCGAGATACCGGCGTTCGAACACGCGCAGGCTCAGCGAGCCGCCCGGCAGCAGCACGGTGTGCAGCGGGAACAATCCCAGCGATTCGGCGACGGCGGGCTCGGACGGCATGGCCGCAGTGTACCCGGCCCCAGGCCTGCGTTTCGAGCGCTTTATCCAGGCTATCGAACGCCTCGCGGCCCGCGCCGAAGGCATGCTGGCGCAGCACATCGGTGCATCGGAGCCGGCAAAACGAAGACGCGATCACACCGTAGCTTTCGACGCATCGCCCAAGGCCGCAACACCTCAACGCATCACGCAAGCCTAATCCAATCGCACCCTTGCCAATCCCGAATCACGAATCCCGATCTAGAAACACGAATCCTGGCGTTAAACCAACCCGGCGAAGAATCGTCGTGGCGCCCCATCGAAACCGCCGTTGGACATGAACACCACGTGGTCGCCGGCGCGCACGCGTTCGCGCAGCGCGGCGATCAGCGCATCGGCGTCGGCCACGGTCACGCCTTCGCCGCGCAGGCCGGCGAGGACCTTGCCCGCATCCCAGGCCAGTTCCGGCCGATGCAGGAACACCACCACGTCGGCGCCGTCGAGCGACGGCGCGAGCGCGTCGGAATGCGCCCCCAGCCGCATCGAATTGCTGCGCGGCTCCATCGCCACCACGATCCGCGCCGCGCCCACGCGCGCGCGCAAGCCGGCGAGCGTGGTCGCGATCGCGGTCGGATGATGGGCGAAGTCGTCGTACACGGTGACTCCGCCGGTCTCGCCGATCACTTCGAGCCGGCGCTTGACGCTGCGGAACCCGGCCAGCGCCGGCAGCACCGAAGCGACCTCGACCCCGACCGCGTTGGCCGCGGCGAGCGCGGCCAATGCGTTCATGACGTTGTGGCGGCCAAGCAAGGGCCAGCGCACTTCGCCGATCTCGCGGCCGCGATGGATCACCACGAACGCGCTGCCGTCTTCGGCCAGCAGCCGCGCGGTCCATTCGTAACCGGCCTTGCCTTCCAGGCCGAAGCGTTCGACCGGGGTCCAGCAGCCCATCGCCAGCACTTCGCTCAGGCGCTCGTCTTCGCCGTTGACGATCAGGCGGCCGCGGCGCGGCACAGTCCGCACCAGATGGTGGAACTGGCGCTGGATCGCGGCCACGTCGGGGAAGATATCGGCGTGGTCGTATTCGAGATTGTTGAGGATCGCCACCAGCGGCCGGTAGTGGACGAACTTGCTGCGCTTGTCGAAGAACGCGGTGTCGTACTCGTCGGCCTCGACCACGAATTCGCGGCCGCCGCCGATCCGCGCGGACACGCCGAAATCCTCGGCCACGCCGCCGATCAGGAAGCCGGGCTCGCGGCCGGCGGCCTGCAGCAGCCAGGTCAGGATCGAGGTGGTCGTGGTCTTGCCGTGGGTGCCGGCGACCGCGAGCGTGTCGCGCCCGGGCAACACCTGTTCGGACAGCCACTGCGCGCCGGAGGTGTACTTGCGTCCGTCGTCGAGCACTTGCTCGACCGCGGCGTTGCCGCGCGACAGCGCGTTGCCGACCACGATCTCGTCGCAATCGGCGGAAATGTGTTCGGGCTTGTAGCCCTGCTGCAGCGCGATGCCGAGCTGTTCGAGCTGGGTCGACATCGGCGGATACACCGCCTGGTCGCTGCCTTCGACCGCATGCCCGAGTTCGCGCGCGAGCGCGGCGACGCCGCCCATGAAGGTGCCGGCGATGCCCAAGATATGGAGCTTCAAGATCCGAGATTCCGAAAGAGGAGGCGGGTGTTCAACAAAGCGGCTCCCGCTGGCACCAGCGCCCCCTCGTCCGCTGCCGGCGACCGAAGGAAGTGCAGAGCTGAGAGGGCTGGGGTGAGGGCACGCGAGGATCGGTCAACGGCGGCGGCGCCTATCGCGCGCAAGCTCTGCTCGACGGCCTCGGATTCCCCGCTCACGAACAGGAGCGCGGGCGCCGTGCCCTCACCCCGGCCCTCTCCCGCGGGCGGGAGAGGGAGCAAAGCCACTGCGAAAAACTCAACCCACCGTCGGCGCCGGCTCCAGCGCCTCGATGATGCGGGTGAACACTTCGTCCAGCGAACCCACGCCGTCGACCACGGTCAGACGGCCGTGCTGGCGGTAGTACTCGATGACCGGCGCGGTCACGTCGTCGTACACCTTCAGGCGGGTGCGCACGGCTTCGGGACTGTCGTCCTTGCGGCCCTGTTCGGCGGCGCGGCCGGCGATGCGCTCGACCAGCAGCTCGATCGGCACTTCCAGCTGCACGGCGAAGTCCATCGGCTGGCCGATCTTCTTCAGCAGCGCGTCCATCGCGTCGGCCTGGGCCAGATTGCGCGGGTAGCCGTCGAGGATGAAACCGCCGGCGGTGTCGGGACGCGAGAAGCGGTCCTCGAGCATGCCCAGCAGGATTTCGTCGCTGACCAGATTGCCGGCGTCCATCACCGCCTTGGCTTCCAGGCCCAGCTTGCTGCCGGCGGCGACTTCGGCGCGCAACAGGTCGCCGGTGGAAATATGCGGCACCTGCAGATGCTCCTTGAGCCGCGTGGCTTGCGTGCCCTTGCCGGAACCGGGCGCGCCCAGTAATACCAATCGCATCAACATCGCTCCTGAGACAACATGAAACCGTCGCGCCCGCGCGCACTGCGCCGGGGCGGCCCGTGGGACCGCGCCCCAGATCGGCGATCGCCGACCTCGTCGCTGGCCCGTCCGCGGGGCGGCGCTACACTCACAGCCGCCATTCACCCGCCGGGGAATATTGCGGTCAGCTTACCGCAAACCGGCGCAAATCCTGGAATCCCCATGCCGACCGCGAAGTCCTCCGCAAAACCCGCTGGAAACCTGCTGTACGCGCAATCGGGCGGTGTGACCGCCGTCATCAACGCCACCGCCTCGGCGGTGATCGAGACCGCGCGGGCGCGCGGAATCAAGGTATTGGCGGCCCGCAACGGCATCCTCGGCGCGCTGCGCGAGGAGCTGATCGACACCTCCAGGGAGTCGGCCGCGGCGATCGCGGCCCTGGGCCACACCCCGGGCGGCGCGTTCGGCTCGTGCCGGGTCAAGCTGAAGTCGCTGGACGCCGACCGCGCCCGCTACGAGCGCCTGCTGGCCGTGCTCAAGGCCCACGACGTGCGCTGGTTCCTCTACAACGGCGGCAACGATTCGGCCGACACCGCGCTCAAGGTCTCGCGCCTGGCGGCCGAATTCGGCTACCCGCTGACCTGCATCGGCGTGCCCAAGACGGTCGACAACGACCTGGCGGTGACCGACTGCTGCCCGGGCTTCGGCTCGGCCGCCAAATACACCGCGGTGTCGGTGCGCGAGGCCGCGCTGGACGTGGCGGCGATGGCCGAGACCTCGACCAAGGTGTTCGTGTACGAGGCGATGGGCCGCCATGCCGGCTGGCTCGCGGCCGCGGCCGGCCTGGCCGGCGACGGCGCGGACGCCGCGCCGCACCTGATCCTGTTCCCGGAACGTCCGTACGACGAAGCCGATTTCTTCGCCAAGGTCAAAGCCACGGTCGAACGCGTGGGCTATTGCGTGGTGGTCGCCAGCGAGGGCATCCAGACCGCCGACGGCCGCTTCGTCGCCGATGCCGGCGGCGGCAAGGATTCGTTCGGCCACACCCAGCTCGGCGGGGTCGCCTCGCACCTGGCCGGGCGGGTCAAGGACGCGCTGGGCTACAAGGTGCATTGGGCGCTGCCGGATTATCTGCAGCGCTCGGCCCGGCATGTCGCCTCCAAGACCGACGTCGAACAGGCGCGCGCGGTCGGCAAGGCCGCGGTCGAGTACGCGCTCAAGGGCATGAACTCGGTGATGCCGGTGATCGTGCGCACCGCCGACGCGCCGTATCGCTGGAAGATCGAGGCCGCGCCGCTGGACAAGGTCGCCAATCACGAGAAGAAGATGCCGGCCGGGTTCCTGCGCAAGGACGGCTACGGCATCACCGCGGCCGCGCGGCGCTATCTGGAACCGCTGATCCGCGGCGAGGCGCCGCCGCCGTACGGGCGCGACGGCCTGCCGAAGTACGTCACGCTCAAGAACGTCGCGGTCAAGCCCAAGCTGCCGCCGTTCGAGGGCTGAGCGCGGGCCATGTCCGCCGACGCGCCGTTGCTGCCGGAACTGCGGCCCTGGATCGAACAGGTCTGGGTCAGCGCGCGTCCGGCCGCGGCGCCCGCGCATGCGCGCGAGCATTCGTTGCCCAGCGGCGCGATGCATCTGGCGATCCGGCTGGATGGGCCGCCTTTGCGCTTGTATGCGGATGCGGGGGATCGGGTCGGGCGGGTGTATTCGCCCGCGGTGGTGGGCGGGGTGCGGGCTTCTTACTGCATCAAGGACACTTCATTGCCGGCCGCTTCGGTTGGCGCGGTGCTGCGGCCGGGCGCCGCGCTGGCCTTGTTCGGCGTTTCCGCGGCCGAACTGGAAGGCGCGCATACCGACCTGCGCGATCTGTGCGGCGCGCAGGCCGATGACTTGTACGAACGCCTGGCCGCGACCGCCGATCCGGCCCGCCGCCGCGCCGTGTTCCAGCGTTTCCTGCGCGCGCGCCTGCGGCCCTTGCATGGGCTGGACCCGCAGATCGCCGACGCCCTGCACCGGCTGCAGCACGAACCGATCGGCGCCGATCGCATCGCCGCGCTTGCGCAAGGCAGCGGCCGCAGTCACCGCCATTTCATCGCCCGCTTTCGCGAGGCCGCCGGGCTGGCGCCCAAGCGCTATGCGCGGGTGCTGCGTTTCAAGCGCCTGCTGACGGCGTTGTCGGCGACGCCGCGGCCGGGCTGGGCGCAACTGGCGCTGGATGCGGGGTATTTCGATCAATCGCACCTGATCCGCGAATTCCGCGAGTTCACCGGGGTGAGCCCGCGCGAGTACGTGGCCGCCGCCGCGGCGAGCGCGCATCATTTGCCGGTGGCTTGAGCCGCGCATCGAGACCGGCACGGCCGCTGCCGCAGCGGTCAATTCCGTCCAATCCGGCGCCCGATCGCCGACGCAGACTCACCACCACACTCCAACCGAGCCCCCGCCATGGCTGTCCATGAATTGTTCTCCTACCTGTGCGTCGCCGATGCCCAGGCCGCGGTCGAGTTCTACTGCAAGGTATTCGACGCCAGCGAAAAATTCCGTCTGGTCGAACCCGGCGGCCGCATCGGCCACGTCGAACTCGATCTGGGCGGCACCACCTTGATGCTGTGCGAGGAATTCCCCGAGGTCGACATCCGCCGCCCCGAACCCGCGCGCGGCCACAGCCATACCCTGCACCTGCATGTCGACGACGCCGACGACGTGGTCGCGCGCGCGGTCGCGGCCGGCGCGCAGTTGGCGATGGCGCCGCGCGATCATTTCTACGGCGAACGCTCCGGCACCGTGATCGACCCGTTCGGCCACCGCTGGAACATCGGCCACAGCATCGAACAGATCGAGCCGGACGAAATGCAGCGCCGTTACGATCGAGATCCCGATTGCTGAGTCGAATCCCGCGCGGGAGCGAACCGGCCGAATCGGCAAGTCGCGGAGCAAACGCCGCAGCCCGCGCACGACACCTCGCGCCCGCCGCGGGCGGATCCGCGCTTGTCCGCCCGGGCCGAGCACCCCGTCACACTGTGCGCTGCGTCCGGTAATCGCGCCGCTGCGCGCATGCGGTCATCGCTTGCACATTGAATACACACTCCGATTGCGGCAATCTGCCGCCGCAAGCGTTCATGCGACACAGGGGCGCACGGACGCATAGTTTCATCACTCAGGGAGTGCTCGATGAAAGGCAAGTTCTTACCGCTGCTGCTGCTCGTTCCGTCGCTGTCGGCCTTCGCCGACCAATGCGACGACAACTTCACCAAGAAGGGCAACCCCATCACCGGCGGCGAGTATTCCACCTCGGTGAAGGTCGCCGGCCTGAGCACCGCCAGCGCGATCGGCCAGATGCGCAACATCGCGATCAACAACAGCATGCAGATCCTCGACGAAGACCTGCAGGCCGGCTCGCTGCTGGTCGAGGAACCGGCCAGCGCCGTGCATCGTCCGCTGCCGATCAGCATCAGCGCGACCGCCGACGGCGAAGTCAGCATGGTGCTGAAGACCCGCAAGGGCTCGTTCGGCAACGCTGGCGAGATCAAGAAGGCCATGTGCGGCATGCTGACCCAGCTCAAGCCGGGCAAGACCGCGCCGGCGCGCGCCGCGGCCGCGGCGGCCAAGCCGATCGCGATGTCGGCCACCGCGCTGGCCACCGAGGTCGAGCAGCAGGCCAAGGAAAACGTCGCGGTCGTCGACACCCGCTACAAGGGCCGCGTCTACACGCTCAAGGGCGTGAACAAGGGCGTGACCACCGACGGCGGCATCCTGCGCGTGTTCTACGACATGAACCCGTCGCTGATCCCCGGCCTGACCCAGAGCCGCACCTTGCTCTATCAGACCCGGGTGATGTGCAAGCTGGCCGCCGACCAGAAGGGCTATGCGCTGTCGCTGCGCACCAACGACCGCATCAACCTCACCGGCACCTTCGATTACTACGAAGACGCCGAGCGCCTGGTGATCCTCAAGGATTGCCGCGCGGCCAAGTAACCGCCGCGCAGCTCGCGGTTGGCGAGACAGGAAAAAGGGCCGCATCGCGGCCCTTTTTCGTTATCCGGCGGATTCGTCATCCAGCGGATTGGTTACCCAACACGGATGCGGATCGATCGCCCCGTGCGGCTCAACCGCCGCAGGGCTTGCCCTCGACCGACATCGCCGCGGCGAACATCGGGATCGCCGCCAGCTTGTTGGCCGCGGCCTTTTCCTTTTCGTCCTGCAGGTACAGCCGCGACTTGCCCTGCGCGTCCAGGCTCGGCGGCACCGCGGCCGCGGCCGGCTTGCGCCAGATCCGCACCACCGCCTGCTGCTGCGGACAGGCCGCGCTGGGCACCCGGATCAGGTCGTTGAATTTCCAGCCGCCCGCTTCGGACGGCTTGGCCTTGGCCGCATCGACGAAGCGCGCGCGCGGCTGACAGTTCGGGCTGGTGCGCACGACCGCGAATTTGTACGCCGGTTCGGCCTGGCCGGTGAACTGGCCCTCGATGCGCGCGCAGGCTTCGGGGATCTGCCGCAAGGTATGCACGCCGCCGACCGGCTGGGCGGCGATCGCGGCATCGCGCTTGATCTCCGGCACCGGATCGGCGGCCGCCGAGGCCAGCATGGGGGCCAGCGCGAACAAGGCGCAGGCCAAGACGGGGACGGTTCGCATCGTCGGCTCCTGACTACAAGGCCGGGGCAGACTGGCACGCATCGGCTGAACCATCACTTCACCCCGCACACTGCGGTTGCGGCGTGCCGGGCACGGCGCCGACGCGCCGTCGCCGGTCGCTCGCTCGCGGCCCGCTTGCTCGATCTCGTCTGCACGAGCGTGCTGGGTCGAACGTTCTTGATCGAGCTTGCTCGGTCGAATCCGATTGCCCGGGTTCGCCCGCTCGCTGCGCGCGAACGCATCCATCGTCAACGCGAGACGCGTATTCAGCCACGCGCCGCGCTTGCGGCATCGCCCGACTCGCCGGCATGAAGCGTATCGATCCTGAAACCCGCCGCACACGATCCGTGACTTGGGTCGCAAGCCCGGCCGCCGCGCGCGGACGCGCGTCGCAGCCCGGCCTCGCCCGCTGACGCCGGCCCGGCGCCTATGCCATAGTCGCCGCATCGCCGTGCTCGCACCACGGCGTCGCTGCAATGCAACACAACGCAGCGCGCAGACGCGATTCCGCGGCACATCGGCCAACGAGCGACTCGCGACTTACAACTCGATCCGTTGTCCCGTGATGTCCACTTTCTACCTTGGGGAGGGGTTCATGCTGGAGAAGTACGGTTTGATCATGGCGCTTGGCTGCGCCGTCATCGCGATCCTGTATGGCATCGTGTCCGCGCGCTGGATCAGCGCTCAACCCGCCGGCAACGCACGCATGCAGGAGATCGCCGGCGCGATCCAGGAAGGCGCACGCGCCTATCTCAATCGTCAATACACCACCATCGCCATCGCCGGCGCGGTGTTGTTCGTACTGATCGGCATCTTCCTCAAGTGGCCCGCGGCGATCGGTTTCCTGATCGGCGCGGTGCTGTCGGGCGCGGCCGGCTACATCGGCATGAACGTGTCGGTGCGCGCCAACGTGCGCACCGCCGAAGCCGCGCGCAAGGGCATCGGCGCGGCGATGGACGTCGCGTTCCGCGGCGGCGCGATCACCGGCATGCTGGTGGTCGGCCTGGGCCTGCTCGGCGTCGCCGGTTACTGGATGGCGCTCGGCAAGTTCGGCATCAGCGGCGAAGCCTCGCTGCATGCGCTGGTCGGCCTGGCGTTCGGTTCCTCGCTGATCTCGATCTTCGCCCGTCTCGGCGGCGGCATCTTCACCAAGGGCGCCGACGTCGGCGCCGACCTGGTCGGCAAGGTCGAAGCCGGCATTCCCGAGGACGACCCGCGCAACCCGGCGGTGATCGCCGACAACGTCGGCGACAACGTCGGCGACTGCGCCGGCATGGCCGCCGACCTGTTCGAGACCTATGCGGTCACGGTGATCGCGACGATGCTGCTCGGCGGCCTGATGGCCAGCGAAGTCGGCGCCAACGGCGTGCTGTATCCGCTGGTGCTCGGCGGCGTGTCGATCATCGCCTCGATCATCGGCGCGTTCTTCGTCAAGGTGAAGGAAGGCGGCTCGATCATGGGCGCGCTGTACAAGGGCGTGATCGTCTCGGCGGTGCTCGCCGCGATCGCGTTCTACCCGATCACCACCGAGCTGATGCGCGACGCCAGCTTCGGCGCGATGAACGTGTACGGCTGCGCGCTGATCGGCCTGATCCTGACCGGCGTGATCGTGTGGATCACCGAGTACTACACCGGCACCCAGTACGCGCCGGTCAAGCACGTGGCGCAGGCGTCGACCACCGGTCACGGCACCAACATCATCGCCGGCCTCGGCGTGTCGATGAAGTCGACCGCGCTGCCGGTGATCGCGGTGTGCATCGCGATCTGGGGTTCGCACTATCTCGCCGGCCTGTACGGCATCGCGATCGCCGCGACCTCGATGCTGTCGATGGCCGGCATGATCGTGGCGCTGGACGCCTACGGCCCGATCACCGACAACGCCGGCGGCATCGCCGAAATGGCCGAGCTGCCGCCGGAAATCCGCGCGATCACCGATCCGCTGGACGCGGTCGGCAACACCACCAAGGCGGTGACCAAGGGTTACGCGATCGGTTCGGCCGCTTTGGCCGCGCTGGTGCTGTTCGCCGACTACACGCATAACCTGCAAGCCGCGCATCCGGGCGTGGTGTTCAACTTCGATCTGTCCGACCACATGGTCATCATCGGCCTGTTGATCGGCGGTCTGATTCCATACCTGTTCGGCGCGATGGCGATGGAAGCGGTCGGCCGCGCCGCCGGCGCGGTGGTCGAGGAAGTGCGCCGTCAATTCCGCGATATCCCCGGGATCATGGACGGCACCGGCAAGCCGCAGTACGACAAAGCCGTGGACATGCTGACCAAGTCGGCGATCAAGGAAATGATCGTGCCGTCGCTGCTGCCGGTCGCGGTACCGGTGGTGGTCGGCCTGTTGCTCGGGCCGAAGGCGCTCGGCGGTCTGTTGATCGGCACCATCGTCACCGGCATCTTCGTCGCGATCTCGATGACCACCGGCGGCGGCGCCTGGGATAACGCCAAGAAGTACATCGAGGACGGTCACCACGGCGGCAAGGGGTCCGAGGCGCACAAGGCCGCGGTCACCGGCGACACCGTCGGCGATCCGTACAAGGACACCGCCGGCCCGGCGATCAATCCGCTGATCAAGATCATCAACATCGTCGCCTTGTTGCTGGTGCCGTTGTTGCCGGTGTCGGCGACCAGCGAAACGGCGGCGGCCGCGGCGCACGGCGCGAACGACACCAGCATGGCCATGACCGCGCCGGTCGCGGACGGCAGCGGCGCGGCGTCGATGCCGGATCAGCCGGCGGACCCCCAGGCCGGTGCGGACACGACCGGCGCCATGGCCGATGGCAGCGAAGGCGGCGGCGGTGCGCCGGCCGCGGCGCAGCGCAACGCCAAGCTCTACTTCGACGTCGGTTCGTCGACGCCGCCGGCCAACGCATCGGCCGATCTGGCCGGCGTGGTCGCGGCGCTCAAGGACGATGCCAACGCCAAGGCGCGCATCTCCGGTTTCCACGACGAAACCGGCGGCGCCGCGACCAATGCCGAACTGGCCAAGAAGCGCGCGCAGGCGGTGCAACAGTGGCTCGAGTCGCAGGGCATCGCGGCCGACCGCATCGTGCTGGACAAGCCGGCGGTGACCGAGGGCGGCGGCAAGCCCGAGGAAGCGCGTCGGGTGGAAGTGTCGGTCGAGTAAGCGCCGGCGGCGGCGCTGTCGCAGCCACGGTCGAAACACGATCGCGAATACGAAAACGGTGGCTTCGGCCGCCGTTTTTTTTGCGTCTTGGTTTTCTCGCGGCGTCTTTTTCTTTGTCGCGAATGCCAAGCCGCGGCGAAGGAGACTTACGCCGTATGCGAGCGCCCAGGCGGCGAAGACGCAGCGCATAAGGCGTCGGAATTGCGCTGCGCCGAAGCGCAGCGCAGCCAGTGTGTGCGGGAACGAGGGTCGACGGCGCCTCCATGCTAAAACCCGACGCGCGGCACCGCGGGAGCCAAGCGGTTACGCTGAGCGTCATCGCAGCCCGCTCAAGGAAGACTTCAGCATGATCCGTTGCAGACACCTCGCATTGCTCACGCTCGCCCTGGCCTGCGCGGCCTGCTCAAGGCCCGCAGGCGAAGCCGCCCAAGCCGCCGCGAGCGCGGATGCAGCCAACAAGAGCCTGGCCGAAGCCCGCAACGGCGTCGCAACCAGGCTGATTACCCAAAACCGCGGCGGCGAAGCGCCACCGGCGCCGCCGGCCGGCGTGCTCGACCTGATTCGTTACGACGCACCGGCCGGCAAGCTCGCCGCCTACCTGACGCCGCGTCCGGCCACGCCGGGCAAGCATCCGGCGATCATCTGGATCAGCGGCGGCGACTCCAACACCATCGGCGATTTCTGGTCGCCGCAACCGCGCGAGAACGATCAGAGCGCGGCCGCGTTCCGCGCCGCCGGCATCGTCACCATGTATCCCTCGCTGCGCGGCGGCAACGACAACCCGGGCCAGCGCGAAGGTTTCTACGGCGAAGTGCAGGACATCCTCGCCGCCGCCGATCACCTGGCCAAGCTCGATTACGTCGACCCGCAACGCATCTACCTCGGCGGCCACAGCACCGGCGGCACGTTGGTGCTGTTGGTGGCGCAAATCGATCCACGCTTCCGCGACGTGTTCTCGTTCGGCCCGGTCGCCGACGTGTCGGGCTACGGCCAGGACATGCTGCCGGTGTCGCTGAGCGACGAGCGCGAGATCCGCCTGCGCTCGCCCGGTTACTGGCTGGCTTCGATCCGCGGCCCGGTGTTCGTGTTCGAAGGCGATCACGAGGCCAATACCGATCAGGTCGAACTGCTACGCGAGAGCAGCAAGAATCCGCAGGCGCGGTTCTTCGTGGTGCCGCGCGCGGATCATTTCAGCGTGCTGGCGCCGACCACCGAGTTGATCGCGAAGAAGATATTGGCCGATACCGGTCCGCAGACCGCGATCGGGTTCAGCGACGCGGAGATCGATGGCTTGCTGAAGTAAGCCCCGGGCCTTGCCGCGAGGCATTCGGAAGGATTGAGTCGCCGGGCCATCGGTCACCCACGATGGCTCCGGATCGCAAGCTCAATCGCGCGACCACGCCAACGTCGATGCCGAAGCGTCGAGAAGAAATCACAGCTTCAGGTCTGACGACCCGCCGGATCGCGCGGCCGCTACGAACCAATCGCAGCGGCCCGCGCCCGCCGCGCCGTTACGGCGCGAACGCCGCCTTGGCCACGTCGTACCACGGCGTACACAGCGTTTCCTGCTCGTTCGCGACCGCGAACGATGCGCGCCAGATTTTCCCCGCGTCGGTCGCGCTCGGCGAGTCGAAATACGATGCCTGCCACGGCAATACCCCGAGGCACCAGCGCAAGCGCTTGGGCGCGCCACTGAGCAACGCGAACTTGAACGCGCCGCGCAGCTCGCCGCCGGCCGCCACTTCCAGCGCCAACGGCGACGGCGGCGAGATCGGCCGGGGATTGGGCAGCGGCGCGGCCACGTGGAACAGTTCGACCTCATCGCCCATGCCCTTCCAGGTCGGCGCGGCGATCGCGCCCAGGGTCTGGCGGCCGATGCTCACTTCATGGCGGTTGCCGCGATCGAACACCGCCAGCGCCTTGGCCGGGGCGTTATTGCGCAGTCGATAACGCACGTCGACCGAGCCGGTGGCGGCGTCGAAGCCCATCTCGACCTCGACCGTCGCGGCCTGGCCGCGCACCGTCGTTCGGGCCAGCTCGGCGGCCATTGCAGCGGACGGGTTGGCGACAGTCTGGGTGGAAACGGGGGAACTCATGTTCGGCTCCGGAGAAGGTTGTGGTTCGGCGTGCGCGCAGCCCACCGCGATCACGGCGGTCGCCGCGGCGAGCAGCGCGCGCGCCGGCCGCGCGCGCGCGCCGTGCGCTTCGCCGGCTTCGGCGTGGCGCGACGATCCAGGGTTCATGCCAGCGGACTCGCTCATCGGCCCGGTCCGCGCGCAACGACCGCATGCGGCTCCTGCACCGGCGCCGGTTCGGCCATCTGCGGCACGGCCGCGCGTTCCTGCTTGTCCACCGTCTCGCTCGCTTCGCGGCGCAACTGCGCGCCGGGTTCGGCGCCGGCGGCCTGCTGGGTCAATCGGCTGAACGCTTCGCGATCGCCCGAGCGCGAGGCTTCGAGCATCTGATCGAGGAACGCGCTCGGATTGGACTGCAGCGACGCGGCCGAACCGGGCGAGGCCGAGAACGACGGCAGCGCGTAACTCAGGCGATCGGGCTGGCCGAATTCCTGACGCAGCGCGTTCTCGGTGGCGTAGGCGGGATTGGCCACGCCCGAGGTCGCGGTGGTCGGCAGACCCACGGCCTGACGTTCGAGATTGTTGATGCCGCCGATGACGTTGCCGCTCGCGTCCAGGGTCGGCGCATCCAGGCCGGTGCCCATGTAGATGCCGGGCTGCAAGGTGCCGGTGACCGCGTTGTAGGCATGCGAGAGTTCGTGCTGCAACACCCCGACCGGAGTCGGGAATTCGGCGTTGTGGAACGATGGGTTGTACACGACCTCGGCATCGGTGCCCGGGCCGGGACCGGCGGGCGTGGCGTAGTTCTTCGCCGGATCGAAACCGACCACCTGACCGCTGGCGGGATCGCGAAAACCGGCGTAGCCGTTCTGCTCGTTGCGCAACTCGGTCAGGGTGACGCTGTTGCCTTTCTCGGTCGCGGCCTTGTCCAGCGCTTCGAGCAACTGCTGGCCCTGCGGCGAGCTGCGCATCAGGTCGAGGTCGGCCTCCACGCGCTGGCGGAATTCGGGCGTGCCGTCGACCTTGACGCTCCAGCCGGCCCGGGGCGCGGTTTCGACCACGGTGTTCTGCGCACCGGTCGCGGCGCTGAGCGTGTCGGTCGCGGCCTGGCCATAGACCGTGTCGCGGCCGGCGGCGTTGTCGACCGTATCGCGACCGGCGCCGGTGTAGACGCGATCGTCGCCGGCGCCGCCGCGCAAGGTGTCGTTGTCCATGCCGCCGGACAGGATGTCGTTGCCCGCGCGGCCTTCCAGCGTGTCGTCGCCGCGGCCGCCTTCCAGATAATCGTTGCCGTCGCCGCCGATGACAGTGTCGCGGCCGTCGCCGCCGTACAGCACGTCGTCGCCCGCGCCGCCGTCGATGCGGTCGTTGCCGCTGCCGCCGAACACGTCGTCGCGACCGGCGCCGGTGGCGATCACGTCGTCGCCCGCGCCGCCGTCGACGCCGTCCAGACCCGACCCGGTGGTGATGCGGTCGTTGCCGGCGCCGGCCTTGACCGCCATGTTCACCGTCACGCTGGGGGCGTTGACGATGTCGTCGCCATCGCCGGTGCGCACCGCGAATTCCTGCGGCGGCTGCCCCGGCGGCGGCGACTGGTACTGGCCGAGATTGATTTCGTACTTCTGCCCGTTGACGGTCACGTCCAGCAGGCCGTTGCTGCGCTGGGTGGCCTGGACGTCGTCGTTGCCGTTGCCGGTGGTCAGCACCACCTGGTCCAGGGTCACGTAGTTGCTGCCGCTGCCGTCGGTGCCGATGGTGCGCTCGCGGCTGATCGCCACGTCGCCGGCGCGGAACAGCTCCTGCGAATTGACCGGTTTGCCGTCGGGCGTGGTCCACGAACTGGTCGCCGCGCCCGCGGGCGCGACCAGACCGTTGATGGCGATCGGCGGCGGGCTGGGCGCGGCGCCGGCCGGGGTTGCGCCGGCGGAGGCCGCGCCTGCGGTCGAACCGGCGGATGCCGAAGCGCCGCCGCTGGCGCTCGCCGCGGCCGCGGCGGAGCGGGTTTCCGTTTCAGAGGACATGACGGCTTCCTGCGCATGCAAGTCTGGACAGGTGATACGCGAGCCCAGGAACCGTGTCAAACCACCCGATCGCCGGTCCGCTCACGAGCTGGAACCCGCGATCCGCGCGGTCCGATGGCGCGACGGCCATCGGGATCGACCGGCGACGCTTACAAGGTGTAATTCGGCCGATCCGGCAGGCCCAGCTCGCCGCGCAAGCCATTCTCGGTCAGATGATCGGGATTGGCCGTGGTCTTGGGCGTGCTCGGGTTGCCGTCGAAGTCGTAGGCCGGCGCGCTGGTTTCCAGGCCGACCGCCTGACGCTCGGCGTTCGGCACCTCGCCGTTGTCCGGACCGGTGCCGCGATAGGTGCCCGGCTGGAAGGTGCCGGTCACGCCGTTATAGGCATGCGACATCTCGTGGTACAGCACCGCGACCGGAGCCGGGAAGGCGTCCATGTGGAACGAGGGGTTGTAGCTGATCTGCACGTCGCCGCCGGCGCCGGGCTTGCCGTTGACGATGTCGGCGTCGTTGCTGAAGGTCTGGGCGTAGCCGTTCTGCTCGTTGGCCAGTTCCTTGATCGTCACGCTGTTGCCGCGCGCGGCGGCCTGATCGAACGCGGTCAGCATCTGCTGGCCGTTGGGCGAGCTGCGCAGGAAATCGATCTCGGCGCCGACGCGCTGCTTGAACGCGTCGGACCCTTCGATGGTCACGCCCTTGCTGGAACTGATCTCGACGTTGATCACGGTGTTCTTGGCGCCGGTCGCGGCGTTGATGAGGTCGCTCGCGGTCTGCGCGTAAACGGTGTCGTTGCCGGACTGGTTGTCGATGGTGTCCTTGCCGGCGCCGGTGTAGACCGCGTCGTCGCCCTCGCCGCCGCGCAGGGTGTCGTCGCCGATGCCGCCCGACAGCATGTCCTTGCCGGCGCCGCCTTCGAGCGTGTCGTTGCCCTGCCCGCCTTCGATGAAGTCCACGCCTTCGCCACCGCTCAGACGGTCGGCGCCGTCGCCGCCGTAGACCACGTCGTCGCCGGCGCCGGCATCGAGGCGGTCGTCGCCGCTGTTGCCGAACACGTCGTCGCGGCCGGCGCCGCTGTTGATCTCGTCGTTGCCCACGCCGCCGTCGATGCGGTCGTTGCCCGCGCCGGTGGCGATCTTGTCGTCGCCCGCGCCGCCGTCGACGACGATGTTGACGGTCACGTTGGAGGCGACGTTGATGGTGTCGTTGCCGGCGCCGCTGCGGATGGTGAGTTCCTGGTTCTCGCCCAGGCGCACTTCGTACTTCTCGCCGTTGATGCCGACGTCCAGGGTGCCGTCGTCGCGCTGGCTGATCTGCACGTCGTCGTTCTTGGCGCCGGTGGTCAGCACGACCTGATCGGTGCTGACGTAGGTGCGGCCCAGGCCGGCATCGGCCAGGGTCTGCTCGCGGGCGATGCTCACTTCCGCGCCCTGGTGCAGCGGATCGATCTGGATGGTCTTGCCGTCCGGGGTCTGGCCCTGGGTGCGCTGGCGCGGATTGGTATCGCCGCCGTTGATCGCGACCGCGTCGTCGATCGCTTCGCGCCGCGGTTCGCCCATGGCCCGCAGCGGAGCGGCAGGCGACATCGGATCGGTCGTGCGGTTGGGATCGGTCGAAGCCGGGTTGTCCCAGTACTGCTCGGTCGGGTTGGAAGTCGCGGAACGGGCGGCGTCGAGCGAAACGGACATGGCGGACCTGCGTTGACGGGATCGAATGGCTTAGATACGCCACGGTATGTAGCCCGTCCAAGCTAGGGCGTACCCCACGCTAGGGTCGTCCCCAGGCCTCGCGCGCGCTGCTCGCGAGGCCGTCCGCGGGGTCAGCCGCGCGGCGTCACCACGCTTCCAGTTCGTAGATCCGCGTGGCCGGATCGGCCGGATCCTGCGCGGGCTGGCGGATGTCCAGACGCACGTAACGCGCGCGTACCGGCGCGATGCGATGCACGCTGACGCCTTCGACGTTGGCGTCGACCTTCACCACCTGCCGCCAGTTCACTGCGTCGTGCGAGACCGACAGCGCGAACGCGCGGGTGTTCATCGACGCGGGCTCGTCGCCGGCTTGCGCGTGCTTGACGGTGAAGCCGCGCAGTTCGCGTTCGGATTGCAGATCGACCCGCAGCCAGGCCGGCCGCACCAGCGAACAGAACTTGTCGTGGGTCTTGCTGGCGAGCAGGCCGTTGACCGCCTTCTCCGCCTCTTCGCCGGGCTTGCAGATCGCCGAACCGGTGGTCGGGCGATGCAGGGCGAAATTGACCGGCGCCGCGTCCGCGGCCTTGGCCGTCGCGACCGGCAACGACGCCGCGCACAACGCCATCGCGACAAATACCAAACTCAGCCTCATGACGCCCCCTGCTGCGCCAGCCAGGCGCGCTTGGTGACCTGCGCGGTCTTGTGTTCGCCGTCGTGACTCCAGCCCGGCGGCATCACCAGGTACAGCAGTTTCTTGCGCCATCCGGGCGCCTTGGCGATATCGCGCCCCAGCGCATGGAACTCGCCGACATAGGCATCGAGGAAACTGCCGGGCTTCATCGGCCGGGTGATGCCGTACTCGATGCGGATGTCGTCGCGCTGCGGCTGATAGGTGCCGAACACGCGGTCCCAGACATTGAGCAGATTGCAGAAATTGGTGTCCATGTAGAGCTCATTGCGCGCGTGATGCACGCGGTGATGCGCCGGGGTCAGGATGATCCGGTGCAGCGCGCCCAGGCGTCCGTCCTTGAGCGCGTGTTCGCCCAGATGGATGAACTGCCCCCACAAGCCGTCGATGAACATGATCAGCAGCAACAGCGGCGGCTCGACCCCGGCCAGGATGCAGATCGTGGTCCGCACCAGATCGGCATACGGCGCTTCCAGAAACAGGTGCGCGTAGTTGACCGACAGGTTCATCGCGGTCGGCGCGTGGTGGGTCGAGTGCAGGCACCACAGCAGCCGCACCTTGTGGGCGAGGAAGTGGTAGACGAAGTGGGCGAACTCCCACACCAGATAGCCGTAGATCAGCCCGACCACGCCGATCCCGACCTGGAACGGCGCGTACGGCTGGAACACGCCGATGCACAGGGTCACCACGCCGAAGGTCAGGAACGCGGAGATCAGCCGGTTGGCCAGCATGGTCAGGAACGGGAGCTTGTAGTCCTCCAACTTGAACCGGCGCGCGGCCACGGTGCGCAGCAGCTCGTACACCAGCAGCAGCGGGATCACCGGGTACAGCAGCGCGGCGGCCCCGTCGGCGCTGAGCAGCGCCCGGTAGCCCTGCTCGTCCAGCAGCTTCAGCAAGGCCCCCAGGCCGAAGAAACCGATCACTTCGTGTTGTACGTGCTGCCACCACTGCATCGCGGCCCCTGCATTTGTATCGATCTAAATGCAGGATTAACACCGTCGGCGGGCAGCGGCAAGCCGCGCGTGCCAATCGGGCCGGACCGGTATTGGACCGCGTCTTGGCGCTTTTGGACGCGCCCCGGACCGGACCCGGCGCCGCCGCGCCGCTGGCCCGCGGTTCGACGCCGATCGGCGCACGAAGGCGCGGCTTTGCCGACGATTGGACATTTACGCATCGCCCCGGCCCGCGCCGGCGCCGCCGGCCGCGTGTGCTGCAATGCAACACCCAGCCGCGTAGAATGCGCCACCCCTTTCTTTCACGGCCCGCACCTGCGCGGGCCTCAGCAGTCGGAGCACACATGGGTCTGGACCTCGTTCCCACCGGCAAGAATCCGCCGCACGAGCTCAACGTCATCATCGAAATCCCGAAGGACGCCGAGCCGGTCAAGTACGAGGTCGACAAAGCCTCCGGCGCGATCTTCGTCGATCGCATCCTCTCGACCCCGATGCGCTATCCGTGCAACTACGGCTACGTCCCGCACACCGTCTGCGGCGACGGCGACCCGGCCGACGTGCTGGTGGTGCTGCCGCTGCCGCTGATCCCCGGCTCGGTGATCCGCTGCCGTCCGGTCGGCGTGCTGCGCATGGTCGACGAGGCCGGCGGCGACGAGAAGATCCTGGCGGTGCCGGTCGACAAGGTGTTCGCCGGCTACAGCCACATCCACGACATCGACCAGGTCAGCCCGCACTGGCTCGAGCGCATCGGCCACTTCTTCGAGCACTACAAGGACCTGGAGAAGGGCAAGTGGGTCAAGCTCGACGGCTGGGGCAACGCCGAAGAGGCCAAGAAGATCCTGGTCGAGTCGATCGAGCGGTATGCGGCTGAGGTCGAGAAGCCGAATTTCTGAGTTCGATCGCAGCCCGACAAAAAGGCCGCCTCATGGGCGGCCTTTTTTTGGGCTGCGATCGGGAATGGGGAATCGGGAGTCGGGAATCGTAAGAGCCGGGACGCGGCGATCGGCCGGCCGCGACGCCAGCGCTCTTGCCCTTACGATTCCCGATTCCCGACTCCCGATTCCCCATTCCCGGCCGCAAAAAAACTACGGCCCCTTTCGGGGCCGTAGTCGTGTTGCGGTGCTGCCTGACTTCTTATCAGAACCGCTGGGTGTACTTCATGTACACGAAGCGGCCGATGTCGAAGCTGCCGTTGTAGCTGAAGCTGCTGTTCGGCTGGCTGTACATGGTCTGGCCGATGTGGTCGAACACATTGTTCGCGCCGACCGCCACGGTGGCGTTCCACGGGGTGTTGTAGCGGACCTGCATGTCGTGGAAGGTGTTGGAACCCACTTCACGCACGCCCACCTGACCCTTGTACGCCGAACGGTAGTCCGGGATGTCGCACTCCGGGCCGCCGTCCAGATCGTACGCGCACTCTTCCTTCAGACCGGAGTAGTAACGCACGTTCCAGCTCGCGCCGAAATCGCCCATGCTCCAGTCCGCGTTGAAGTTTGAACGCACGCGGAAGTTGGCGCTGTCGTTGGCGACCCAGCTGGTGCGCTGCTCGACCGGGGTGGTCGACTCGCTGTCGCGCTTGTATTCCAGGTAGTCGACGTAGGTCGTCTTCCAGTTGAACGCGAAGTTGCCGAAACGGGTCTCGGGCAGACGGTAGGAGATGCCCAGGTCGTAACCTGCGGTTTCCTGGTAGCCGCCGTTGATCAGAGTGCGGGTCACGCCCACGACCTGGCCCAGGCTGCGCGGGTTGGTGCTGCGCACGAAGCGGCTGCAGGCTTCGTCGATGCCGAGCACGTAGCAGTTGTTCAACAGCGAGGTCACGGTCTCGGCCGCGATCACGTCGTCGATCTTGATCTTCCACCAGTCCAGGCTGACGTCGAGGCCGCTGACCCAGCTCGGGCTGTAGACGAAACCGATCGTGGTCGACTTGGAGGTTTCCGGGATCAGGTTCGGGTTGGAACCCGACAGGAACGCGGTGTTGGACTGCGCGTTCGGACCGGTCGCCGGCGAACCGCCGGACGCGGCCTGACGGAAGTTCACCGGCACCGCGGCGGCGCAACGCGCGTTGCCACGGACCGCGCCGAACACGGTGTCGCACGGATCGGTGTAGTTGTCGAAGCTCTCGCCCACGCCGCCGTACAGGTCGGCCACGGTCGGGGCGCGGAAGCCCGTCGCGTAGGTGCCGCGGATCAGCAGGTCGTCGATCGGCTTCCACTTCAGGCTGAACTTGCCGTTGGTGGTGTCGCCGAAGGTGTTGTAGTCGGAGTAACGGCCGGCGATGTTGAACGACAGCTCCTTCGCGAACGCCACGTCCGACAGCAACGGCACGGCCAGTTCGACGTAGAACTCGTCGAGCGAGTAGCCGCCTTCGGTTTCGCTGCCGGCCAGGCTGGTGCTCAGGCCGGACTGCAGCAGCGCGTCGGGCGAGTAGTGCGCCGATTCCTTGCGGTGTTCATAACCGGCCGCGATGCCGAGGTCGCCCGCCGGCAGCGTGGCGAGCACGCCGCTGAGGTTGAGGCTGTAGACCTGGGTTTCGGTGGTCGAGGTGTCGTGGGTCGGCAGGAACAGGTACTTCTGCAGTTCCTTGTTGTTCATCGAACCCGGCGCGTTGACGTCCGGACCCAGCAGCGGGTTCCACGCCAGGCAGCCGGCGATCGGAGCCGCCGCGGTGCCGCAGCGCGCGACGCCGCTGGCGTCGATGAACGACGGGCCCAGCGCCTTCTCGGCGTTCGGCAGGAACAGGTTGCCGGTCTGGGTCTTGACGCCCTTGTTCTGGTTGTAGACGTAGCCGATGTCCCAATCCCACGGCTTGCCGGCGAACTCGAACGTGCCTTCCAGGCCGCCGCTGAAGCGGTAGGTGGTCAGCTCGGACTTGGTCTGGCGCGGCACTTCCCAGCCGCGACGGTAGAAGTCGGCGTCGTAGCCCAGCGGGTTGAACGCGCTGTTGCCGTCCAGGCGCAGGTCGCCCGCGTAACGGCTGGTGAAGCCGTTGGAACGGAACGGATAGCCGGCGATCTGCTGGGTCGCTTCGCGATCCGTGTACAGCACGTCGGCCTTGGCGCGCACGTTGTCGGTGATGTCGAACTCGGCGTTCGCGAACACCGAGCGACGCTCCAGTCCGGTCGACAGGTACATCTGCTCGTTGGCGTTGGCCTGATCGAGGATGCCGTCGGTCGGGTGGAAGTTGTTCGGGTTCTTGGTGTCGGTCGTGCCGCGGTTGGCGGTCAGCGGATTACCGGCGGCGTCGAACAGCGTGCCCCACTGGTTGATCGGGCTCCAACCGTTGGTGTCGTCGGCGGTCGGGAACGGATGGCCCGGGCCCTGCGGGTAACGGGTGAACGAACGATCCTTGGCCAGGACCGGATCTTCCTTGCTGTATTCCGCGCCCAAGGTGATCGAACCGCGCTCGCCGGTCTGGCCGATGACGAAGTTGTAGATCTCCTTGTTGCCGTCGCCCTGGCCGTACTGGCCGAGGTAGGCGCTGGCTTCCAGGCCGTCGAAACGCTTGCGGGTGATGATGTTGACGACGCCGGCGATGGCGTCGGAACCGTACAGCGCGGACGCGCCGTCGGTCAGCACTTCGATGCGCTCGACGATCGAGCTGGGGATCGAGGCCAGGTCGGAGAAACCGGACGAGCTGATGCCCATGCGCTTGCCGTCGATCAGCACCAGCGTGCGCTGCGCGCCGAGATTGCGCAGGTCGACGTACTGGCCGCCGACTTCTTCGCCCGAGGACAGCGCGTCGGCGCGCGAGATCGCCGGCGAGCCGCTGGCGGTGATGTTCTGGACGATGTCGGCGACGCTGGTGAAACCCTGCTTCTGGATTTCGGCGCGCGACATGGTGACGACCGGCTGCGCGGTTTCCAGGCTGGCCTGGCGAATGCGCGAACCGGTGACTTCAATGCGATCGAGCGTGGTGGTCGCCTGATTGGAGGCGTCGGCTTCCTGTGCGCCCGCGATGGCGGGGACGAAGGCCGACACTAACGCCGCAGCGATAGCGGACGGCAGCAAGCCGTACCGCGCCGTCGGGCGCAGACTGCGATGGTTCATCTATCTCTCTCCAGTGATCTCGTTATGAGCGTGTTAAAACGCCCAGCAAAATTACGTTCGAAGCGTCACTGCTGCTTTGCGGCGAGGGCCGGGAAAATTTGCCGAATCGGCCCTAGCAACGCACTGCATACGCGTCATGAAATGTCGATACGCATCGCGCTGCATTCGCGCGTTTCGACTTGCAAATAAATTTTGTTTTTGCGATACGCGTGTGCGCGGCAGGCGGCGAATTCGTCGCGCGCTTTGCCGAATTTGACTTGATCGTTTGCGATGGCGCGCGAGTGCGTTCATCGCCTGCATCCGCATTCGTTCGTCAGCGTAAATCGCAATTAAACGACACGATATTTTTCGCAAGAACTCGCATGGCGCGTTATGTGGTCGTTCATTCCCGCGGTATGTTGCGCGAATTCGGACGCGCGCTGGAATGCGATGCGATCGGCGTGGGGTTGATGAGATCGTGAAGTGCGCGATCGCTGGTTTTTGTGAGCGCGACGGCAGTAGCCCATGTGTGCGCGGTCGCGCATGTCCGGGCCCACGCGCTCACGGAGCTACGAGCAGGTACGAGCAGGCATGGGCAGCATGCGTTCGACCAGTGGCCGGCCATGTCGACCGCGTTGTCAGGCGCGCTGCTACTTTCGCTTTCCAGCGCGTCCCTTCGACTTTTGGCCCGCCTGAACTCAAACATCTACGCATCTATCAGCTCGTCATTCCCGCGAACGCGGGCTCTGTTTCACTTCGGCGTAGCCGAACATCCAGTGACTTTCGGTCCGGCGGAGGTATTTCCCACCCGCAGACACTCGCCCGGCACATCAAAGTCACTGGATTCCCGCGTTCGCGGGAATGACGGTCGTGGGAGTTCGCGGGAATGACGGGCATAGGAGAGAGGCGCGATCGCGTGACTACATATAGCGGTCAGCAGTCACACGGCAAATCGGCCATCGCACGGCAAACACGAATCACCAACCCTCCCCAACCACCGCGAACCCACTCCACAAACGACAACGCCGAGGTTCACAGCGCCAGTAGCGCTTGCGAAACCTCGGCGTGTCATACGCGACGCGGGTTGCCGTGTGGGATGAAGCCGGAACCTTGCCTACGTGGGGGAGGGCGGGTTGTTCTTGGGTGCCGCCGCAACCGCGCTCGCGTGGGTTTACCGCAACTGCCTGTCCGGCGCCGACGAACCCTCGCGCGACTGCGAAGCGGTTCGGTCGAACGGCGCCGGTACTGCGATGTAGCCCGCGGCACCGGCCGCGGCGGATCTACGACGTGACGCTATAAAACGCTTGGTCTTGCCGGCGTGCGATCCGAAACATCCAGCTCGCCGCGCCTGAACTTACCGACATCGACCACCGCAACGCCCGCGACTTCAAGCGTCACCGGCTCCGCGAACCCGAAGCTCCGGAAAACCCCGATGCCCGGCATCGACGAATCGAACCGCCGGCAATCAAGCCGCCAGCTTGTGCATCGGCGCCGCCGCGCGCACCGCTTCGAGCTTGGCGTTCGCCGCCGCGCTGCGGTAACGGGTCGCCGAGGTGCCGAAGCGGGCGCGGAACGCGCGGGCGAAGCTGCAGCAGTTGTCGAAGCCGCTGGCGGCGGCGACTTCGCCGACCATCATCGAGGTGCTCTTCAACAGGTCGGCCGCGTGCTCCAGACGCATCCGCGCCGAAGCGGCCTGCGGGCTTTCCTCGTACAGACTGTGGAAGGTCTTGGAGAAGTACCAACTGGAGAAACTGGTCAGCTCGGCCAGTTCGCTGATCCGCACGACCCGGTCGCAGTTGCCTTCCAGGTACAGGCGGGCGCGCTGCAGACGGCCGAACACCTGGCGCTTGCGGCTGCGCGAGCGGCCCGGGCAACGCTGGATGCGCGCGGTCAGCTCGCGCTGGACGCCGGCCAGGTGCAGCAGGATCGGACGCAGGGCGTTGAAATCGAAGCCCAGGTCGGCCTCGCCGTTGCGGGTATGGGCCTGGCGCCACAGGCGCAGGGCGATGCGGGCGTCGTGACGGCTCATGCGGCCGCGGCCGGCATACAGGCTGGCGTCGGCCAGGCGGGCCATGGCCTTGATCGCGTCGGCGGTCAGGTTCAGGCCGATGCACACGCCGTAACGGTCGGCCTGGAGGACCGGCTTGGAGTCGCGTTCGAACGCGATCCAGTCGCCGCGCTTCAGGCGGAACTTACCTTCCTTGGCTTCGACCCAGGAGCTGCCGCGCAGCTGAACCCAGATCGAGAAGTGACTGCCGGACAGCTGCGCGCTGCCCAGCCGCGAGACGCCGACGCAACTGGCTTGGATGGCGGGGTCCTGCGCGTCCAGCTGCACGAGCTGTCCACGATCCGCCCACAATGCTTGCTCCATTGGTCCACCTCATTTGCAGGTAATGAGGTTTTTATTTGCCTACGCAACGACTGCCGGCGCCGGAAATTTGACGGAGAGTTACCCGAAATCGGAACGACGTCACAACCGAAGCTTTTCCGAAAGAGGTTTTTCGTTCTTATTCAATCAGTTGAGCCAGCCCGGCACGAAAGTCTTCGGCTCTTCGGGCAGGTCCATGTAACCGATATCAGCGCCGTCCCACTTGGCCAGCGACAGATACACGGTGTCGCCGCGCGGGCTCAGGCTGAATCCGTTGATCGCCGAGCGCCGGCTCTGGTCCAGGCACAGCACCGACGGCGGCAGTTCCGGGCTGGCGATCCGGCGCAGCAGGGCCAGGCAGGTCGGCTGCTGGTCGAGGTAGCGCAATTCGCCGGTCTGGGTGGCCACGTCCCACAGCCGGTAGCGCTCGGCGACCGGCTCGCGGTCGTCGATGCGGCGCACGCTGGACGGGGTCAGGGCCAGATCGGCCTGCCACAGCCCGGTCTGGGTCTGGCGGGCGAACAGCAGCCGGTTGCGGGCGCCGTCGACCCGGACCTCGGACACGTCCTCGATCGTGCCGAGCAGCTTCCAAGGTGAGCGCCGGCGGTCGAACAGGTTCAGCCGCAGGCGGCCGTCGCCGACGCTGGCCAGGACCAGCAGCCGGTCCGGATCGGGCAGTTGCACCGCCTGGATCGGTTCGGTCCCCGGCACCACCAGGCGGGTCACCCGGCCGCTGGCCGGGACGATCTCGTGAATCACGTTGCGGCCGTCGGCGTCCGGCCCGACCACGGTGACCCGGGTGCTGTCGGCCGACCACGACGAGGCATAGCGCGTGCCCGGCTGCACACCCGGCAGCATGCGCAGCGAGTCGGGCTGGTCGAGATCGGCCCACCACAGATGGTTGCTGCCCGAGCGGTCGGAGAAGAACACGATCTGGCGGCCGTCCGGCGCGACCATCGGCAGCATGTCGCGCGCCGACGACGGGAACAGCGGGTCGACTACGTGCACCGCGCCCTTGGAGGTGTCGCCGAGCACCACCCGGAACAGGCCGAAGTACGGCTTGCGCTGGACGAAGGCCGCGGCCGGCCGCGAGGCCGCGACCGCGGGTGCCTGGGCCGACTCGATGCCCAGGTCGCGGGCCTGCCCGGTTTCCAGGTCGAGGCGGAACATGCGGGTATCGCCGTCGATCATGCGTCCAAACAGAATGCTGCGGTTGTCCGGCAGCCAGTCCCAGCCGCGCACGTCGGCGCTCAGCTGGCTCATCCGCTCGGCGGTGCCGCCCTCGGCCGGCAAGCGCCAGAAATCGCCTTGCGGGTTGTTGCGCAGGAACACGATCCAGCGCCCGTCGGGCGAGAACCGCGGCGACAGGTCGAGGTTGCCGGTGCCGGAGCGGTACGGCACCGCGCGCCATTCGCCGCTGGCGAGGTCGAGCACGCGCATGCCGACCATGCCCTGCGCGGTCAGCATGCTGCCGAAGATCAGGCCGCGCCCGTCCGGGGTCCATTCGAAGGTCGGCGGGCTGCGCGGGTCGCATTGGCCGATCTCGCGTTCGGCGCCGCCGTTGGCCGCGATCATCAGCACCTGGCAATCCACCCCGGGCTCGACCCGCAGGAACGCGATCGAGCGGCCGTCCGGCGACCACGCCGGCGCGCTGTCCTCGGCCAGGCCGGTCGGACGGGTCAGCTGCCGCGGCGGGGTCTGGTCGGTGGTCTGGACCAGGATCGCGGTGCCGCGCTGGCCGTCGGGGACGGCCACGTAGGCGACCATGGCCGCGTCGGGCGACAAGGTCGGCGCCAGTTCGAAGCCCGGCATCGAGGTGATCAGGCGGTACGGCCGCGCGGTGCTGGCGACCCGGGTCGGGTCGACCGCCGGCGCGGCGGCATCGGCCGAGCGCGGCGGCCGCGCCAGCGACCACCAGACCAGGCCGCCGACCAGCACGATCACCGCCGCGATCACCCCGATCATCGAACCCAGGTTGCCGCGCGACTGCGGCTGCAACGGCAGCGGCACCGGCGCGAGCGGCGCGGGCGGCGCGGGCGCCGGAGTCGCCACGACCGCAGCCGCGAGCGCGTCGCTGTCGGCGGACGAGGCGGCCTCGCTCTCGCGCGGTTCGCTCTCGCGCGGCGCGTTATCGCGGACCAGCCATTCGACCTGAGCCAGCAGCCGGTAACCGTTCTTGGCGATGGTCTCGATGTAACGCGGGTTGCCGCGGTCTTCGTCGAAGGCCTTGCGCAGCTGGGTGATGGCCTGGGTCACCACGTCGTCGGTCGGCAGGGTGTCCGGCCAGACCTCGGCCAGCAACGCATCGCGGCTGACCACCCGGTCGGCGTGGTCGACCAGCACCAGCAGCACGCCCATGGTCTTGGGCGTGATCCGGCGCGGCCGCCGCGCGCCCGGCGCGCGAATCTCGCGCAACGGGATATCGACCACGCAATCGCCTACCCGCAGATGTTCGGCGGGCAGAGGCGAGGTCGCTGGGTCGTGGATGCGGGGCATGAATCCTGTGGATGGTGCGCAATGGCGCGATGCCGGTCATGTGCCTGAACGCATAGGGCACATTAATGATTAACCGACAAATCCGGCACGGCGCGGTGGCGCGATCGGAAAAGCGCGCCGCGGCTGGGTGTTTTAGCCGCCCATTCTAACGCCCGGCGGCCGGGGTCGGACCGGTCGGAACGTCGCGGGGGCGGTTTCAGGCGCCAAAACGCCGAAACGTATCGTTCCAAAAGACTGTGCCAGAGTTGTGTTTATCCGTAACAAACCCGTGCAGCGTTTCAGCGCCGTTCATGCCGAAGAATCGTCAGGCCGATCAGCCGCGACACCACCGCGGCGATATAGCCGACCCCGGCGAACTGCTCGAACATGGTCAGCACCCGCGCCGCCGGGCTCATCGGCAGGATGTCGCCCAGGCCGACCGCCGACAGGTTGGTGAAGCTCAGGAACAGCAGCTCGATCCAGGTGCGCGGCTCGCCCGGCCGTTCGGCGCCGACGAAGCTGCCCGGATACCACGCCTGGCACACCAGGAACGCATACGCGAAGCCCCAGGCCAACAGCGTGAAGGTGGCCCCGGCCGCGAACAGTTCGTCGGCGGTGACCTTGTGGTCGCTCATCATGTAGCCGATCAGGGCCATGGCCGCATAGAAATACAGCGCGGCCTCCAGCGCCGACGACAGGATCAGCAGGCTCGGACTGGCGTAGATCACCGACAGGATCGACAACGCGAACGCGGGGATCGCGATCAGCCACGCGATCCACTTGATCGCCGGGCTGCGGTTGACCACCCACACCGCCAGCGCGAGCACCAGCACGCCGAACGCGCCGAACACCACGCGCCCGCCGCCGACCGGATCGAACAGCGGATACGCCAGCATGCTCAGCAACTGCGCCGCGAGCAGGAACGCGGACGGATGCCTGCGCGCGAGCACGCGCCATTTTAGGGTGGCGTATTGGGGCATGGGTTGAGGCTAGAAGTGAGTGGAGAGGAGTGAGGAGTGAGTAGAAGCGGGGCAAGCATGCCTTGGTTTGGGGCATTTCTCACTCTTCGGTTTTCTCCGCTCGGTGGTCGCCCGTCCCGAGTGCCCCGGCGTGCCTGGTGACGAAGAAAGGAGGGGGCGTCCTGTCTCGAAAAGCAAATCCCCCTCAATCCCCCTTTTGCAAAGGGGGAAGACAAGCGGTTTCGCGGGGTCATTTACTCAAGGCGCGTGAGTTGTCGCCTCTAAGGCTGCGACAACGACGACATGGCGGCAGCGGGCGACATGTTCGCGCGGGGTCCATCACGATGCAGCCAACCGACGCATCGCCGCCATCAGTTACCTGCACCGCAACCCGAAGCGCTTCCCCCTTTGCAAAAGGGGGATTGAGGGGGATTTGCTTTTAGCCGCACCACCCGACACAAACAACAATCACGTCGCGACCGATCAGCGCGCCCCTCAAGGCGGCGCGCCGATCGCAACGACTCAAGCCCGCCGATAAACCTCGGCGCCCTGCGCCAAGAACTCCGCCGACTTCTCCGCCATGCCTTCGCTCAAGGCCGCGACCTCTTCCACACCATGCTCCTTGGCGTAGTCGCGCACATCCTGGGTAATCTTCATCGAGCAGAAGTGCGGGCCGCACATCGAGCAGAAGTGGGCGACCTTGTGTGCGTCCTTCGGCAGGGTTTCGTCGTGGTATTCGCGGGCACGTTCCGGGTCCAGGCCCAGGTTGAACTGGTCTTCCCAGCGGAACTCGAAGCGCGCCTTGCTCATCGCGTTGTCGCGCGCCTGCGCGCCCGGATGGCCCTTGGCCAGGTCGGCCGCGTGCGCGGCGATCTTGTACGCCATCAGACCTTCGCGCACATCTTCTTTGTTCGGCAGACCGAGGTGCTCCTTCGGCGTCACGTAGCACAGCATCGCGGTACCGAACCAGCCGATCATCGCCGCGCCGATCGCGCTGGTGATGTGGTCGTAGCCCGGCGCGATGTCGGTGGTCAACGGCCCGAGGGTATAGAACGGCGCTTCACCGCAGACCTCGAGCTGCTTGTCCATGTTCTCCTTGATCAACTGCATCGGCACGTGGCCGGGGCCTTCGATCATGGTCTGCACGTCGTGCTTCCAGGCGATCTTGGTCAGCTCGCCGAGGGTTTCCAGTTCACCGAACTGCGCCGCGTCGTTGGCGTCGGCGATCGAACCCGGACGCAGACCGTCGCCGAGCGAGAAGGCCACGTCGTAGGCCTTCATGATCTCGCAGATGTCTTCGAAGTGGGTGTAGAGGAAATTTTCCTTGTGATGCGCCAGGCACCACTTGGCCAGGATCGAACCGCCGCGCGAGACGATGCCGGTCACGCGCTTGGCGGTCAGCGGCACGTAGCGCAGCAGCACGCCGGCGTGGATGGTGAAGTAATCCACGCCCTGCTCGGCCTGCTCGATCAAGGTGTCGCGGAAGATTTCCCAGGTCAGTTCCTCGGCGCGGCCGTCGACCTTTTCCAGCGCCTGATAGATCGGCACGGTGCCGATCGGCACCGGCGAATTGCGCAGGATCCATTCGCGGGTTTCGTGGATGTGCTTGCCGGTCGACAGGTCCATTACCGTGTCCGCGCCCCAGCGAATCGACCACACCAGCTTCTCGACTTCCTCGGCGATGCCCGAGGACACCGCCGAATTGCCGATGTTCGCGTTGACCTTGGTCAGGAAGTTGCGGCCGATGATCATCGGCTCGCTTTCGGGGTGGTTGATGTTGTTCGGGATGATCGCGCGGCCGCGCGCGACTTCGTCGCGGACGAATTCGGGGGTGATGATCTTCTGGATGTTGGCGCCGAAGCTCTGGCCCGGATGCTGGTTGAGCAGATGCGCTTCGCGGATCGATTCCAGGCGCTGGTTCTCGCGGATCGCGATGTATTCCATTTCCGGGGTGACGATGCCGCGGCGCGCGTAATGCATCTGGGTGACGTTGGCGCTTCCGATCGCGCGACGCGGCAGCGGCCGGTTGCCGAAGCGCACGTGCGCCAGCTTGGGATCGTGCTCGCGCTTGCGGCCGAATTCCGACGACAGCCCGCTCAGCGCCTCGGTGTCGCCGCGCTCGGCGATCCAGGCCGCGCGCAGCGGCGCCAGTCCGGCGACCAGATCGATGTTGGCGCCGGTCTGGGTGTAGATGCCCGAGGTGTCGTACACCGCCAGCGGCACGTTGTCTTCGCCGCCGAAGATGGTCGGCGTGCGCGCCAGTTCGATCTCGCGCATCGGCACCTGCAGATCCGGGCGCGAACCTTGCACGTGGATCTTGCGCGACCCGGGAATCGGACGGGTCACGTCGGCCGACAGCTTCTCGGCTTGCTGGATCAGGTCTTGCTTGCTCGAGGGCACCGCATTCATTGGCATTCGTCCTGGTAAAAACTCATGGCGTGGGCTCATGAGCGCGCTCTGGCGAGCAGGGACGAAGCGGGCGGCGCACGGCCACGGCGGGGCCGTGTCCGGCGAAGCTTCCCTACGGCGGTCTCAACCGCATCAGGTTCGAAGGGACTGTCTCAACCGCCGGCCCTGGGCCGCGGTACCCCCGCTTCAACGCACATTAGACATGGAAACGGGCGTGGGCGCCAATTCCGGCGGGGATCGCGGCGGCGGGCGGCGGCGGAGTCGCGAAGTCGTCGTGGGCGCGGTTCGGGCCGCGACGCTTTCCGTCCGCACCGCCGTGAACCGACCGGACCGCAGCGGAGCCGAAGCCGTTTGCACGCAAACTCCGCGTCGGCGCGGATTTATCCGGTGAGGTTTTACCCGGCGCGCTCGCGCCGCCTGGTGCGTGACTCTTAGCGAACCCCGTCGCACTAACCGGAATCGACCCGTCGGCCGCCATTGCCGGTCACACATCGAACGGCTAGCGTGCCGGCATGACCAACCGTCGTCCGACATTTGCGTTCGCCGCATTCGCCATCGCCATTACCTTCACGCTCGGGAGCTGCGCCAGCATGAGTCACCCACCGCTCGATCCGCCCACGCCGGGCACCGAAGCCACCGCCGCACAGGGCGCGGAACTGCTCGAACGTTTAAGGCCGTTATGCGGCAAGGCCTTCGCCGGCCGTATCGTCGCCGATACGCCGACGAATACCGACGACACCTTTCAAGGTCGCGAGCTGATCATGCATGTCCGCGACTGCACCCAACCCGACACCATTCGCGTCCCGTTCCACGTAGGCGACAACCACTCGCGCACCTGGGTGTTTCAACGCCTCTCCGGCGGCGCGCGCCTCAAGCACGATCATCGCCACCGCGACGGCAGCTCCGATGCGATGACGATGTACGGCGGCGATCTGACCCTGAGCGAGCAGGCCGGCCGCTACGAATTCCCCGGCGACGATTACAGCAAGACCATGTTCCGCAATCTCGGCCGCGAGGTCTCGACGACGAACGTATGGGCGATCGAGCTCGACGATCAGCGTTTCGTGTACGAACTCGCGCGTCCCGGCCGGCTGTTCCGGGTCGAATTCGACCTGACCCGGCCGGTGCCCGCGCCCCCGCCGCCGTGGGGCGACTGAGGACGCGGGCGATACGCGCCGACCTCAGTTCGGGCCGGGATTGGTGTAGTAGCCGTAGCAGTAGTTCTGCCCGTTCTTGGTCAGGTAGAACCGGCTGCAGTTGGTGTCGTAGCTGCTGCCGGTCGCGGTGATGCGATAGCCCGACAGGTAGGTGCCGTTGAGGTGGTAGAAGCTGCCGTTCTGCTTCAGCGACCAATGCTCGTGCGGACCGGTCGAGCTGCCGCCGTTGCACAGCGCCTGCGCCTGGGTGTTGGCCGGGTTGGCGATGGCGGTGTTCATCGATACGTTGGCGCCGGTGTTGTACTGGATGTTCATCAGGTGGTAGTAGGTCGTCGACCAGCCGCCGCTGTGCACGACTTCGGCGAAACACGAAGAGTGGCGCTTGAACGAACCCGCCGCCGACGCCGACACCCAGGTGCCGCTCTGGTTGCTGCCCCAGCCGCCGCCCAGCGACATGTCGAGCGAGGACATCGGATAATTGCCCGAGCCGGTGTTGGTATGCGCGCCGCCGACATGCCAGCGCGCGCCGCGCGGGAACGGGAACTGCAGCAGGCCGTTGGGCGACAGCGGCTGCACGTCCGGACCGGCCTTGGCGAAGCGGTCGGAGGTCGCCTGGGCGCGGCGCGGCTCGTTGAACAAACGCCCGTACACCAGCTGGAATTCGCCGTCGCCGCGCAGCGCGGCCGCCGGTTCGTTATCGCCGGAGCGTTCGAACAGCGCCTGCAGCGGGTTGGCGCGTGCCAGCGTCACCGGCCCCTTGGCGCCGTCGGGGTCGCGCTCGTACAGCGACTCGCGCAGCGCCAGCGCGACTTCGCGGGTCTGCGCGCCGAAGCCGTCGACGCGCGCCAGCTTGCCGAACGGACGGTTCGTCGCGCGCTTGGCGCTGATCGCGCCGCTTTGCTGTTCCATCAACGCGATCAGCACTTTCGGGCTGATGCCGCTGTAGCCGGCCCAGTGCGAAATCTCTTCCGCATGCTTGCGCAGATGCGGCGCGTGCTTGGCCAGGTAGGTGTCGGTGTCGAAGTCGAACATCTCGTCGTAGGAATAGACCAGATCCTCGCCCGACAACCCGCCGCGTTCCGCCGCTGCCGCCCCGCCGCAGATCGCGATCAACACGCAACCCGCCAACAGCGTGATTCTTGCTCCCGAAATCGCCTTCATTGCCTTGCTCCCGATGATTGAATGAGCGAGCGTCGCGCGCCGCTCCGAATCGTCGTCGGTCGGTGTCGCGTGATGGGCCGATCGTTCGCATCCGTCGCTCATTGGCGATGCGAGCAGCGAAAACTCTGCGGGCCGGGGCATGCCGTGTCGCGCGACGCAGGTCCGTTCCGATGGTTTCAAGTGAGACTGTTTCTCCAGTTCTGACATTCAGCTGCAACATTCGCCGCGGGATGGAATGGCGGCGGCATCGGCGCCCGCCGGCATCGCGTTTATGAATCACATAAATTCAGTATGAAATTCACCGCCCGCGTATTCGCTGCGCCGGTTTTCGGCGCATGCGCGGATCGCAGCGGACCGGCGCCGCGGCGCCGTCATCGCTCGGCATCGCGGGTTTGCCCGGCATAATCCGCCGCTCGCGCGCTGCCCGCGCGGCATTCCCCTGCACTCCAACGGATCGGATCGCCATGAAATCGTTGTCTCGCCTCGCCCTTCCCCTGTCGCTGCTGTTGCTGTCGCCGCTCGTGCACGCCGCCGATTTCGTGCTGGAAAGCGTCGACATCCACGAAGGCGACCGCATCGACATTCGCCACGCTTACGCCGAGCTGGGCTGCAACGGCGGCAACCTCGCGCCGATGCTGATGTGGCGCAATCCGCCGGCCGGCACGCGCAGTTTCGCGGTCACCGTGCAGGACCTCGATGCGCCCGGCGGCAACGGCGCGTGGAACTGGATCGTGGTCAATCTTCCGGCCGGAACCACCGAGCTGAAGGAAGGCGCCGCCGGTCTGCCGCCCGGCGCGGTGCAGACCCGCAACGACTACGGCCGTCCGGGTTACGGCGGTCCGTGCTCGCTGCCGGGCAAGACCCATCGCTATGAATTCTCGGTGTGGGCGCTCAAGAGCGCCAAACTCAAGATCGACGCGAAGGCCAATGCCGCGCTGGCCGCTTTCATGATCAAGGGCGATGCGCTGGGGCAGGCGAAGATCACGGCGACTTACAGTCGTTGAGGAAACGGGTGATGAGGCTGCATGCGCGGAGCGGTCGCGTGTGCGGCGATTGGATGGGTTGATTCGTCGTCAGCGGGATGTCGCGGTCGCGGCTCGCGCCGCTCCTACAGTCGCTCCCTGTAGGAGCGGCGCGAGCCGCGACCACGACACCGCGATTACCGCGCATCGCACCGGTTGCAGATGCAACAACCATATCGCGCCGCTTGGCCCGCATCGCCGTGCGAGCCGCCGACCGCCGGCCGAACCCGCCGCCCGCCACATTCCGCTCGATTGCCCCTTGACGCGCCGCACAACGGCGGGTTATTGCTAGCCCATGCACCCCGCCTTCGCCATCGACCGCAACGCCTCGACCCAGCCCACCGGCCGGGTATCGCGCGTAGCGTCGATGTCGATTACCACCACCACCGGTACCGGTACCACTCCCACAGGGGTGCGGACGGGCGTGTCCAGCTAACAGACCACGCCGCTCCGCACCCGACCAGGGTGCGGGCCGCTGGCCTCACCCGAGTCGGAACGCGGAGCTCCACCAGGAGCTTTCCATGTCGTCCGCACCGCACCAAGCCGCTTTCGATGCCCAGCCCGACGTGGTCGAGGCAGAGCCGTCCGACGCCCAGTCGGAACGTTCCGCCGCCCTGACGCCCGCCGCCGCCGCGGTCGCCCCGTTCGCGTCCGCCGCCGCGCTGGCGCCGGCGCGTCACACCCATAAATTCGGCGGCAGCAGCCTCGCCGACGCCGATCGTTACCGGGTCGCGGTCGGCCTGCTCGACGACGGCTCGCCGCATCGCGTCGCCGTGGTCTCGGCGATGCAGGGCGTGACCGACGCCCTGGTCGCGCTGGTCGCGGCCGCGCGCGACGGCCAGGACTGGGCGCCGGCCTGGGCCGCGTTGCGCCGCCGTCATCTCGACACCGCCGATTCGCTCGATCCGCATCGCCGTCACGCCACCCGCGCCGTGCTGGAAACCGAATTCGACGCCTTGCGCGGCGCGCTGGAACGGGTCTCGGCCGAGGCTGACGATCAATTCGCCGCCGCCCTGCCCGGCCTGGGCGAAGTGCTGTCCTCGCATCTGATGCTGGCCGCGGTCGGCGGCGAAGCGGCCGGCTGGACCCGGCTCGACGCGCGCGAGGTCTTGGTCGTGCATCCCGGCGAAATGGGCGTCGGCGTCGACTGGACGCTGAGCCGCGAACGCCTGGACGCGTGGCGAAAACAGCACGCCGGCCGCAACGTGGTGATCACCGGCTTCGTCGCCCGCGACAGCCTCGGCCGCGACACCACCCTGGGCCGCAACGGCAGCGACTATTCCGCGGCGATCTTCGCCAACCTGTTCGACGCCGACGCGCTGACCATCTGGACCGATGTCGACGGCGTGCTGTCGGCCGATCCGCGACTGGTGCCCGACGCGGTCTGCCTGCCGTCGATGTCGTACGCCGAAGCCTGCGAACTGGCGTATTTCGGCGCCAAGGTGCTGCATCCGCAGACGCTGGCGCCGGTACAGCAGCGCGGCATTCCGCTGCGCATCCGCAACACCCGCAACCCGCATTCGCCTGGCACCTTGATCAGCCTGCACTCGCAGGCCGACGGCGCGCCGGTCAAGGGCCTGAGCCTGGTTCACGACCTCGCCGTGCTCGAGTTGGTCGGCAACGGCATGGTCGGCGTGCCCGGCACCGCCGAGCGCCTGTTCGGCGCGTTGCGCGGCGCCGGCGTGTCGGTGACGATGATCTCGCAGGGTTCGTCCGAGCATTCGATCTGCTGCGCGGTGCGCGCCGATCAGGCCGAACGCGGACGCGCCGCGATCCTGGCCGCGTTCGCCGACGCGATGGCCGACGGCCAGGCGCAGGACGTCACCATAACCCCGGACATCTGCGTGCTCGCCGCGGTCGGCGACGGCATGGTCGGCCTGCCCGGCGTCGCCGCGCAGTTGTTCGACGGCCTGGCCAAGGCGCGCATCAACCTGCGCGCGATCGCCCAGGGCGCGGGCGAACGCAATATCTCGGTGGCGATCGGCGCGCGCGACGCGACCCGCGCGCTGCGCGCCGCGCACTCGGCGTTCTGGCTGTCGCCGCAATGCATTTCGCTCGGCCTGATCGGGCCGGGCAAGGTCGGACGCGCCTTGCTCGCGCAACTGGCCGCGGCGCAGCCGCGGTTCCAGCGCGATTCGCGTCTCGACCTGCGCCTGCGCGCGCTCGCCGACAGCCGCCGCATGCATCTGGCGCCGCGGGCGATGCCGTTCGACGAAGCCGGCGAACAGTTCGCCGCCGAGGCCGAAGCGCTGGACCTGCAACGCTTCGCCGAGCACGTCCGCGCCGAACACATCCCGCATGCGCTGATCGTCGATTGCAGCGGCAGCGACGCGGTCGCCGCGTACTACCCGCAGTGGATCGCCGCCGGCATCCACATCGTCACCCCGAGCAAGCACGCCGGCGCCGGCCCGCTGGAACGCTACGAAGCGATCCGCGAGGCCTCGCGCAACGGCGGCCAGTTCCGCTACGAAGCCACGGTCGGCGCCGGCCTGCCGATCATCCAGACCCTGCGCTCGCTGCTCGACACCGGCGACGAGCTGACCGAGGTCGAAGGCATCCTGTCCGGCACGTTGGCGTGGTTGTTCAACCGCTACGACGGCCAGACCGCGTTTTCCGAACTGGTGCGCGAGGCGCATGCGCTGGGCTACACCGAACCCGATCCGCGCGACGACCTGTCCGGCACCGACGTGGCGCGCAAGCTGGTGATCCTGGCGCGCGAGGCCGGGCGTTCGCTGTCGCTGGACCAGATCGAGGTCGAAAGCCTGGTGCCCGCATCGCTGCGCGACGTATCGAAGGAGGAATTCTTCGAGCGCCTGCACGAACTCGACGCGCCGTTGCAGCAACGCTTCGACGCCGCGCGCGCGGCCGGGCTGAGTCTGCGCTATCTCGCCCGCCTCGATCGCGACGGCCGCGCCAGCGTCGGCGTGGTCTCGCCGCCGCCGGGGCATGCCTCCCTGCACGGCGCGCTGACCGACAATCTGATCCAGTTCCGCACCCGCCGTTACGCGGATAATCCGCTGGTGGTGCAGGGCCCCGGCGCGGGCCCGGACGTCACCGCCGCCGGCGTGTTCGGCGACCTGTTGACGATCGCGCAAACCCTCGGAGCCCGTGCATGACCGCTGCGTCGCCCGCTTCTCCCGCCCGTTCCGATGCCGCGGCCGACGGCGCGCAACAGGCGCGCGCGTTCGCGCCCGGCAGCGTCGGCAATATCGGGGTCGGCTTCGATGTGCTCGGTCATTCGATCGACGGGCCGCGCGATATCGCCACGGTCCGTTGCATCGACGAACCGCTGGTGCGCATCCGCGCGATCCGCGGCGAGGTACCCGGCGCCGATTCGCTGCCGCTGGAGGCCGAACGCAACACCGCCGGCCAGGCCTTGATCAGCCTGCGCGCCAAGCTGGGGCTTGCGCATGGGTTCGAACTGGAACTCGACAAGGGCATTCCGCTGGGTTCGGGACTCGGCGGTTCGGCGGCGTCCTGCGTCGCCGCCCTGATCGCGGCCAATGCCCTGCTCGCCAAGCCGCTGTCGCGCGATGCGCTGTACGAATTCGCGCTCGACGGCGAATCGGTGTCCAGCGGCAGCCGCCACGGCGACAACGTCGCGCCGATGCTGCTCGGCGGCGTGGTGATGGCGACCTCGACCCGGATGATTCCGTTGTCGGTGCCCGACTGGCTGTACGCGGTGGTGGTGCATCCCGATCAAGTCCTGGAAACGCGCCGCGCGCGCGCCGTGCTCAGCGATCCGTATCCGCTGTCGCTGGTGGTCAAGCAAAGCGCGCACCTGGCCTTGTTCCTGACCGGCCTGCAGCGCGGCGATACCCAGTTGCTGCGCGAAGGCCTGGTCGATCTGCTGGTCGAACCGCGGCGCGCGCCGTTGATTCCGGGATTCGCCGCGGTCAAGGCCGCCGCGCTCGATCACGCCGCGCTCGGCGCGAGCATCTCCGGCGCCGGCCCGAGTTGTTTCGCCTGGTTCGCCTCGAAAGCGCAGGCCAGCGTCGCCGCGCCGGCGATGCGCGCCGCGTTCGCCGACGCCGGTTTCGATTCGCGCGCCTATGTCACGGCGGTGAGCGGGCCGCGCGCGGATGTGATTGGTTGATGCGGCGCGGTGGCTTGGGGGAAAAGCAAATCCCCCCTAGCCCCCCTTTTTTAAAGGGGGGAACCGCTCTGCGCGTATCTGGAGTTGCTCGGCGATCTGAGGCCGTGCTCCACGCCGCAAGCACATCTGCGCGCGACCGACTCATCCATTCCCACATATCGAGTGCTTCTTAAAAAAAACGGCAGCCAGTTGGACTCAGGCTTCAGCTCACTCCTCACTCCTCACTCCTCACTCCTCTTTCCTCTTTCCTCTTTCCCCATTAGCCCTTAGCCCCACCCAACGCCGCCTCCCCCCAGAGACCCACCATGAACTTCCAAAGCACCCGCGGACGAACGCCGCCCACCGCCATCGACGCGGCGCTGTCGGCCGGCCTCGCGCCGGACGGCGGTCTGTACGTTCCCGAGCGATTCGCGACCTTGGCGCAGCCGCTCGACACCGACAGCCTCGCCGACACCGCGCACGCCGTGCTCGCGCCCTACTTCGAACACTCCGCGCTTGAACCGGACCTCGCCGAGATCTGCGCGCGCGCGTATTCGTTCGATGCACCGCTGCGCCCGCTCGCGCAGGCCGACGATTGGTTGCTGGAGCTGTTCCACGGCCCCACCGCCGCGTTCAAGGACTATGCCGCGCGCTTCCTGGCCGAAGCGCTGGCGGGATTGAAGGCGCCGTCCGAAGCAGCCACCACGATCCTGGTCGCCACCTCCGGCGACACCGGCGCCGCGGTCGCCGCCGCGTTCCATCGCCGCCCCGGCTTCGAGGTGGTCATCCTCTATCCCGACGGCCGGGTTTCGCCGCGGCAGGCGCACGGCCTGGGCTGCTGGGGCGACAACGTGCGCGCGCTGCGCGTCGACGGCGATTTCGACGCCTGCCAACGGCTCGCCAAGCAGGCCTTGTCGGACGAACGCCTGCGCGCGTTGCGCCCGCTGAGCTCGGCCAACAGCATCAGCCTGGGCCGGTTGCTGCCGCAGGCGGCCTACTACGCGCACGCGGCATCGCGTCATTACGCGCAACGCGGCGAACCGCTCAACTTCATCGTGCCGACCGGCAACCTGGGCAACGCCTGCGCGGCGTTCGTGGCCCGGCGCATGGGCCTGCCGATCGGCGAGCTCCGCCTGGCCACCAACGCCAACGACACCTTGCCGCGGTATTTCGGCGGCGCCGACTACGCCGCCCAGCCGACCCGCGCCACCCTCGCCAACGCGATGGACGTCGGCGCGCCGAGCAACTTCGAACGCCTGCGCCACTGGCATCGCGACGACGCGCAACTGCGCGCGGCGATCCGGGCCGACGGCGTCGACGACGCCACCATTGTCGACACCATCCGCGCCGCGCCGCAACGCCACGGCATCGTGCCCTGCCCGCACACCGCGACCGGCCTGCACGTGCTGGAAACGCTGCGCGCGCAGGGCGACGAGCGGCCGTGGGCAGTGGTCGCCACCGCGCATCCGGCCAAGTTCGACAGCATCGTCGAACCGCTGATCGGGCATGCGGTGGAACCGCCGCCGGCCCTGGCCGAATCCCTGGCGCGACCGGCATCGGCCGAACCGATGGCGGCGGACTATGCGGCCTTGCGCGCGCGCTTGCTGGCCTGAGCCGTGACCAGCCAGTCCTGAAGCGGCCGTTCCTGAAGCGACCGGCCCGCCGCCGATGCCAGGACCCGCCGTCGCGATCCGATCGCGGCGCCGGCCTTGCTCACTGCATCGTGCAGGTCAGATCGAAGTTCACCGACGCGCCGTTGGCCAAGGCGCCGAGCGCGACGCCCGCGCCCTGCAGCGCCGCCACCGTCACCGATCCCGGGCACGCCGCGCCGGCGCACGTCGCCGCGGTGCAATCCAGGCCGGGCGAGGCCGGATCGCGCACGAGCGCGCCGCTCACCGCGTCGGGGCCGTGATTGGTCACCACGATTCGATAGACCATGGCGGTTTCGCGCGTCACCACATCGCCCGCCTGATCGGTCGCGCCCGCGGCCGGCGTGTTGGTCTTGGTGATGGCTAGATCGGACAGGGGGTTGCGGGTATTGGCGAAGGTGCAGGTGAAGTCGTCGCCGGCCGCCGGCACCAGCTCGAACGTCGCGGCGGCGCCGGACGGTCCCGCGCTGCCGGCGGCGTTGGCGTTGGTGCACGCGTAGCTGATCGCATAGTTGCCGAGATCGGCGCCCGCCGTCGCCGTTTCCGACAGCGTGTAAGTGGTGCCGGCGACGGCCGGATCGACCACCGCCTGGCCCGACGCGACGTCGCCGCTGCCGGTGGTGGTGAACGTCGCCGCGCCCGTGCCCGGCGGCGCGATGCTCAGGACGAACTGGTCGGCGGCGGCGAACCGTCCGTTCGGCAGACGCTTGCCCAGGCGCACGATCGGCGAGCGGCCGTTGCGGAAGGTGCAGGTCAGCGATGCGCCGGCCGCCGTGGCCGCGCCCGGAATGGTCAGGGTGCCGCCGGACAGGCTGATGCCGGCCACCGGCGCATTGGCGGCATCCACGCACGTGGCCGAAGTCAGCACCCAGCCCGGCGGGATCGTTTCGGCGATCGTGACGGCCGCGCCGGGCGCGACCACGGCGCTGCCTTGCGCACCCGCCGCGCCGGCGTCGGCGTCGTGAAAGGCCGCGGTGCCGCTGGCGCTGGTGGCGATGGCGGCGGCGGTCTGGGTGCCGGCGGCGAGCAGATCGGTATCGGCATTGCCGAAGGTGAAGTTGAAACCGCCAATGGCGCCGTCGCTGATCTTCGCCAGCCGTACCTGCGATTGCCCGGTGATGACGAAATCCGGGGTGACGGTGGTCTGGGTGCTGCAGGTCGGCGCGCGGCTGAGCCAGTTGTTGCTCGAACCCGAGACACTGGGATCGACGATCCGGAAACGGAACGATTCGCGCGGCTCGATCAGCGCATCGGTAAGGGCATCGACATCGATGCTGATGCCGTCGGGCGGATTGGTCGCGCCGGCGGCGCCCGGCGCGACCCCGCCGTCGAATTCCGCGCCCGCCGGAATCGTGATCAACCAGAGGTCGCTGCCGGCGGCATGGCTCATGCTGGCGCCCGCGCCGACGGCGAGGACGAAGTCGCTGTCCAGCGCCGTCGCGTCGCCATTGAGCGGCGCGATGCGCTGCAGCGCGATCACCGTGCCGCCGGCCTGCGAGGTGCCGTTGATACGAATGAAGATATCGCCGAGGTCCTGTCCTTCCGCTTGCGCGCCCGACGACGCCGAGCCGCCGAGATCGACCAATGGACGCAGGCTGATGCTGATGCTGTCGAGCAGGTTGCCGGCGGCGATGTTGCCGGACGAGGTCGTGATGGCCTCGAAGCCGAGACGCAGAATGCCCGAGACGCCCGCGCCGAGTGTCGCGGTGCCGGTGCGGATGGCCCAGCTGCTGCCGGTGACGCTGGAGGTGGTGACGGTCTGGACCAGGCCGTTGGCCTGGTCCTTGATCCGGAACGCCGCGCTGTCGGGATTGTTTCCGCTGCCTCCGAGCACGCGACGGCGGTGGGCGAAGCGATAGGTCAGGGTATCGTCGGCGACCAGGCAGACGTTCTGGTAGATCATCGAACCGACGAACGCATTCAGTTCGACGAAGTTGGTCCCGGTATTAGCCGCGACCGGGCCGGTCAGGTCCGGGTTGTTGTTGGAACCCCAGGTCTCGACCGGATGGCAGACGCCCACGACCCCGAAGGCCGCGCTGCACTGCCCCGCCTGGGTCGGGTGCGAAGTGAACCAGGGATTCGAAGCGTTGGCGCCGCCGTCGAAGGTGGCGCCGAAACCGAAATCGGTGTCCATCATCGCCCCCGAGCCGGTCGCCACGCCGAACTCCAGGTCGCCGTTGACGATCACGCGCGAACCGGTCTGGGCGAACACGCTCGGGCAGAACGCGGCCAGCACCGCCCAGGCGAGCAGCAGCCAGGCATGACGGCGGATCGCCCCTCGCAACCCCGACCGTCGCGGCGACGGCGCCCCCAACCGCCCGTTCATCGAGCCGTGCATCTGCATTTCCCCCTGATGGCGCATCCGGCCGGTGCGGGCATTCAGGTCGAAGCGCGCGACACCGGGGGGCTCGATCCCGCTGCTTCGTTCCCGAATCGAATGCCGCGTCCCTGTGCGATCCGGTTGCCCCGGTTAAAAGGAGGACACGATCTCACATTGGAGAAATATTTCAATTCAGGACTGTGCCGTCCGATCTCACCCGGCCGGCGGCACCGCCGCGGCCTGCCGCCGCGGCGCGTGCACGCGGCTTAGATCCGCACTCAAGCGGAGGCACCGGCCACAGTTCGCGATGGTTTTTCCAGAAACTATTGACAAGCCGCAAACGGGCATGCTCTTCTCGACCCCATGACGCAGCGCAACAACCACCCGCAGACGACTTCGCTCCAGGCTCCGGCCTCGAACGACGCCGCGCGCGTCGCGCTCCGTTCCGCGCCCTTGATCGCCACGATTATTCTCGTCCTCGTACTTATTACCGGGCTTACCAGCGCGGGAGTCGGGTTCGTGTAGAAAACCACACAACCCAAGGTCGAAAGAACCTGAACCCCGCGCCCAAAAGGCGCGGGGTTTTTCGTTTTACGGCCGCGGGTTCCTTGTCGACAACGACTGTCAGGAACGTTTTTCCGTGAGAAGCAACGCCATCAAGCAAGGCCCGGCCCGAGCCCCCGCGCGCGCGATGCTGCGCGCCACCGGTCTCGACGACGCGGCCATCGCCAGACCGCTGGTCGCCGTCGTCCACACCTGGACCGACGTCTCGCCGTGCAACATCACCCTGCGCGACCTGGCCCAGCACGTGCGCCGCGGCGTCGTCGACGGCGGCGGCACGCCGATCGAGTTCAACACCATCGCCGTCACCGACGGCATCGCCATGGGCACCGACGGCATGCGCGCGTCGCTGGCCTCGCGCGAAACCATCGCCGATTCGATCGAACTGGCGGTCTCGGGCCATTGCCTCGATGCGATGGTGCTTCTGGTCGGCTGCGACAAGACCATCCCGGCCGCGGCGATGGCGGCGGCGCGCCTGGATATCCCGACCGTGATCCTCTACGGCGGCACGATCATGCCGGGCCATTGCCCGTCGAAGAAAGGCGCCAGCGACGACAAGCCGCTGACCGTGCAGGACGTGTTCGAAGCGGTCGGCGCGCATTCGGCCGGACGCATCGACGACGGCGAACTGCATCGCATCGAATCGCACGCCTGCCCCGGCGCCGGCGCCTGCGGCGGCCAGTTCACCGCCAACACCATGGCGATGGTGCTGACCTTCCTGGGCCTGTCGCCGCTGGGCTACAACGACATCCCGGCGATCCACGAGGACAAGCCCGAAGCCGCGCGCCTGTGCGGCGAGCTGGTCATGCAGCAACTGCGCAACGGCGGTCCCACGCCGCGCACGCTGCTGACCCCGCATGCGCTGCGCAACGCCGCGCGCGCGGTCTCGGCCACCGCCGGCTCGACCAACGCCGCGCTGCATCTGCTGGCGATCGCGCACGAAGCCGGGGTCGCCTTCGACCTGGAGGAATTCGAAGCCGCCGCGCACACGCCGGTGATCGCCGACCTGAAACCCGGCGGACGTTATACCGCCGCGGAAATGTTCGAATTCGGCGGCGCGGCGCTGGTGGCGCGCGAGCTGAAGACGGCCGGTCTGATCGAGGATATTCCGACGGTCACCGGCCGTTCCTTTTTCCAGGAACTGTCCGAAGCGGTGATGGCCGACGAGCAGGACGTGGTGCGTCCGGTCGCCGATCCGATCAAGCCGCGCGGCGGCTATTCGATCATCTACGGCAACCTCGCGCCTGACGGCTGCATCCTCAAGCTCGCCGGCCACGGCCGCGAACATTTCGAAGGCCCGGCGCGGGTGTTCGATTCGGAGGAAGCCGCGTTCGCCGCGGTGCAGGCGCGGCAGATCCAGGCCGGCGACATCGTGGTGATCCGCTTCGAAGGCCCGACCGGCGGCCCGGGCATGCGCGAGATGTTGGCGGTCACCGCGGCCCTGGTCGGCCAGGGCTTGAGCAACGACGTCGCCTTGATCACCGACGGCCGTTTCAGCGGCGCCACCCACGGTTTCATGGTCGGCCACATCTCGCCCGAAGCCGCGCACGGCGGCCCGATCGCGCGCCTGCGCGACGGCGACCGGGTCAGCATCGACGTCGCCACGCGCACCTTGAACGTCGCCGCCGATCTGTCCACGCGCGAACCCGCGCGCATCGCGCCGCGCGTGACCACCGGCGTGCTGGCCAAGTACGCGCGAATCGTCGGCTCGGCCTCGCAAGGCGCGGTCACCGCGCCCGGCCCGCTGCAATCGCCGCCACGCAAAAAGATCGAAGCCACGTTGATCGAAGAACCCGCCCTTGTAGGAGCGGCGTAAGCCGCGATCGCGAAGCCACCAGACATTACGAAACTTCAAACATTCATCTCATCTGCAACGACGTATCGCGGCTCACGCCGCTCCTACCCCAGACCTAAACCTCACCTCCCCAGAGACTACCCACATGACCGCTACTACCTCCCGCCCCAAGATCGCCGTCGTCGGCTACGGCAGCCAGGGCCGCGCGCACGCGCTCAACCTTCGCGATTCCGGTTTCGACGTCACCGTCGGCCTGCGCCCGGGCGGCCCGACCGAACTCAAGGCCAAGGCCGACGGCTTCACCGTCAAGACCCCGGCCGAAGCGGTCGCCGAAGCCGAACTGGTCGCGGTGCTGACCCCGGACATGGTCCAGCCGCAGCTGTACCGCGACGTGATCGAACCCAACATCAAGCAAGGCGCCTGCCTGCTGTTCGCGCACGGCTTCAACGTGCATTACGGCCAGATCGCGCCGCGCGCCGATCTCGACGTCGTACTGGTCGCGCCGAAGGGCCCAGGCGCGCTGGTGCGTCGCGAATACGAAATCGGCCGCGGCGTGCCCAGCGTCTACGCCGTGCATCAGGACAAGACCGGCCGCGCGGAAGAGTTCGCCCTGACCTACTGCGGCGGCATCGGCGGCGCGCGTCAGAACGCGATCAAGACCACGTTCAAGGAAGAAACCGAAACCGATCTGTTCGGCGAACAGGCGGTGCTGTGCGGCGGCGCGACCAAGCTGGTCCAGGCCGGTTGGGAAACCCTGGTCGAAGCCGGTTATCAGCCCGAAGTCGCCTATTACGAATGCCTGCACGAGCTGAAGCTGATCGTCGACCTGTTCTACGAAGGCGGCGTCACCCGCATGCACGAGTTCATCAGCGAGACCGCGCAGTACGGCGCGCTGACCCGCGGCACCTACATCGTCGACGATCACACCAAGGCGCAGATGCGCAAAGTGCTGACCGAGATCCAGGACGGCACCTTCGCCAAGCAGTGGATCGCCGAATACGCCGCCGGCAACGCCAACTACAAGGCGCTCAAGCAGGGCGACCTGGAGCATCCGATCGAAGCGGTCGGCAAGAAGCTGCGCGCCAACATGAAGTGGCTGGAAAACGCGCCGAAAACACCGGCGGCCGCGCAGGCCGCTCCCGCCGCGACCCAGGGCGAACGACAGGAAGAGGCTGCCTGATGAACGGTGCCCGCTGGCTGGTGCAAGCACTGGCCGCAGAAGGGGTGGACGTGCTGTTCGGTTATCCGGGCGGCACGATCATGCCTTTCTACGATGCCCTGCACGGGTCGGACCTGAAGCATGTGTTGGTCCGTCACGAGCAAGGCGCGGCTTTCGCGGCGAACGGCTACGCCCGTGCCAGCGGGCGAGTCGGCGTGTGCGTAGCCACTTCCGGCCCCGGCGCGTCCAACCTGGTCACCGGCATCGCCGACGCGATGCTGGACTCGGTGCCGATGGTGGCGATCACAGGGCAAGTCGCGACCTCGCTGATGGGCACCGACGCGTTCCAGGAACTGGACGTGTTCGGCATGACCATGCCGATCGTCAAGCACAGCTTCCTCGCGCGCAGCGTCGATGAATTGCCGCGCATCGTCGCCGAAGCGTTTCGTCTGGCGCGTTCGGGCCGTCCCGGTCCGGTGCTGATCGATCTGCCGAAGGACGTGCAGAACCAGGACGCCTCGCATCTGGCCGCGCACGTCCCGCTGCCGACCGATCCGGTGCCGACCGCGCCGGATGCGGCCTATCACGAAGCCGCGGCCTTGATCGCGCATGCGAAGAAGCCGCTGATCTACGGTGGCGGCGGCATTTCGCTGGGCGATGCGGTGGAATCGTTCCGCGCCTTCGTCGAGGGCAGCCAGATCCCGTCGGTGCTGACCTTGAAGGGACTCGGCGCGCTGCCGGCCGATCACGCTCTGAATCTGGGCATGCTCGGCATGCACGGCAACCGCGCGGCGAATCTGTCGGTGCAGGAATGCGATCTGCTGATCGTGGTCGGCGCGCGTTTCGACGATCGCGCCACCGGCAAGCTGGCCGAGTTCGCGCCGAACGCGCGCGTGGTCCACATGGACCTGGACGCCTGCGAGATCGGCAAGCTGCGTTATGCCGATGCCGCGGTGCAGGGCGACCTGCGCCGTTCGCTGGACGCGCTGACTCCGCCGGTCACCGCGCAACTGCAGGCCCGCAACGGCGGCGCGCGCCGCGCCTGGCGCGACACCTGCCTGCAGCGCAAGCGCGACTGCTCGCCGCGTTACGACGCGCCCGGCGAAACCGTGTATGCGCCGGCGCTGCTGCGTCGACTGTCGGAACTGGCGCCGGACGCCATCGTCTCGTGCGATGTCGGCCAGCATCAGATGTGGGTCGCGCAGCACTGGCAGTTCAACCACCCGCGCAAGCACCTGACCAGCGGCGCGCTGGGCGCGATGGGCTTCGGCGTTCCCGCCGCGCTGGGTGCGCAGCTCGCTTTGCAAAAGCCGGAGAGCCCCGAGGCGCAGGTCATCTGCGTCAGCGGCGACGGCTCGTTCCTGATGAACGTGCAGGAGTTGGCGACGATCGCGCGCTATCGCCTGCCGGTGAAGATCGTGCTGCTCGACAACCAGGCCCTGGGCATGGTCCGGCAGTGGCAGGAGTTGTTCTTCGAGCGTCGCTATTCCGAAGTCGACCTGTCCGACAACCCGGACTTCTGCGCACTGGCCGCTGCGTTCGGGGTCAAGGCGATGTACGTCGACCGCGCCGACTCGGTCGAGGAAGCGCTGCACTACATGTTGCAGACGCCCGGTCCGGTGCTGCTGCACGTCGCCATCGATCAGGCCGCCAACGTCTGGCCGCTGGTTCCGCCGAATCACAACAACGCGCAGATGCTCGACCCGGAAGCGGGCGACGCCGATGCGATCACCAGCCTCACCCCGCCCACCACCGCCGAAAAGGAGGACGCCCATGCGATACCAGCTTGAACTGACCCTGCGCCAGGCCGAAGGCGCGCTGGCTCGCGTACTGGGCGCCGCCGAACGGCGCGGTTTCCGTCCCCTGTCGGTGGACGGCGAAGCGCAACCCGACGGCGATCGCTGGCATCTGCGCATGACGGTGGAAGGCGATCGCGCCGACACCGCGCTGCAGAGCCAGCTCGCCAAGCTTTACGACTGTCTTGCCGTTGAGGTCTCGCCATGCACCTGAGCACTGAAATTCTCGAACAACCGGCGGCGACGCCGACGCAACACGCGGGCCTGGCGGCCGCGGCGGCGCGGGAGCGTAGTTATGCGCCGGCGCGTAGCGAGCGTGGTGAAACATCGGAGAATCACGATTCGACCGGATCTGGGCGTTCTAAGTCCTACGATCGTGGTGAAGTCCCGATTGCGGTTGATCTTCCACTGGTGTGGTTCGACGGCCACTTCATCGCCGGCGACGCCCCCGAAGCCCCGCTGACCACCCACGCCATGCACTACGGCACCGCGGTGTTCGAAGGCATCCGCAGCTACGCCACCGCCGACGGCGGCGCGGCGGTGTTCCGCCTGCCCGAGCACATGCAGCGCATGCGCAAGGGCGCGGACATGTTCGGCATCGACTTCGATATCGAACGCGCGACCCAGGCCACGCTCGCCACCTTGCGCGCCAACGGCCATCGCGACGCCTACATCCGTCCGCTGACCTGGATGGGCACCGGCACCATCGGCCTGGACGTCGATCCGCTGACCCAGCACCTGATGATCGCGACCCTGGCCAAGGTCGTGCACCTGGGCGGCGCGCGCACCCGCCTGACCGTGTCGCCGTGGAAGCGCAATCCCGCCACCTCGATGCCGCCGCTCAAGCTCAGCGGCGCCTACGTCAATTCGATCCTGGCCAAGCGCGAAGCCAAGCAACGCGGCTTCGACGAAGCCTTGTTCACCGACGACAAGGGCTATGTCGTCGAATGCACCGGCGCCAACGTGTTCATGGTCAAGAACTCGGTGATCACCTCGGTCGATCACCGCGACGCGCTGCCGGGCATCACCCGCGACACCATGATCGAGCTGTCGGGCGCCGAATCGCGCGAAGTGACCTTGCACGAGTTGCTGGACGCCGATGAAGTGTTCGTCTGCGGCACCGCCGCCGAAGCCACCGCGATCGCGGTGCTGGACCGCCGCGAATTCGGCGACAACCCGGTCACCCGCGAACTGGCCGCGCTGTATGCACGCGTGGTGCGCGGCCAGGAAAGCCGCTACGCCTCCTGGCTGACCCCGGTCTGATGGACTGCGACGTAGCCAGCCTGGCCCAGATCAGCGCCGCCGACCTGTTGGCGGCGCAGGCGCGGCTGCGCCGCTACCTGGACCCCACGCCGCTGCACCACGCCGAGCGGTTCGGTTGCTGGTTGAAGCTGGAAAACCTGCAGCGCACCGGTTCGTACAAGGTGCGCGGCGCGCTCAACGCGCTGCTGGCCGGACGCGAACGCGGCGATCACCGGACGGTGATCGCCGCCTCGGCCGGCAATCATGCGCAGGGCCTGGCCTGGGCGGCGTACCGGCTGGGCGTCAACGCGATCACGGTGATGCCGCGCTGCGCGCCGCAGACCAAGATCGCCGGCGTCGCCCACTGGGGCGCGACCGTGCGCCTGCACGGCGACACCTACGACGAAGCCAAGGCGTTCGCGATCGAACTGGCCGATCAGCACGACTACCGCTTGCTGTCGGCGTTCGACGATCCCGACGTGATCGCCGGCCAAGGCACGGTCGCGCTGGAACTGGCCGCGTTCGCGCCCGACGTGATGCTGGTCCCGATCGGCGGCGGCGGCCTGGCCGCCGGTGTGGCGATCGCATTGAAGTCGGAACTGCTGTCGGGTTCGGCCGCGGCCAAGCGCGTTCGCGTGATCGGCGCGCAGGTCGAAGGCGTCGACTCGATGGCGCGCGCGCTGCGCGGCGACCGCCGCCTGATCGAACCGGCCGCGACCTTGGCCGACGGCGTGCGGGTGAAAGACCCCGGCCGCCTGACCGAGCGCGTGCTGAGCACGCTGCTGGACGACGTGGTGATCGTGCGCGAAGCCGAACTGCGCGAAACCCTGGTCCGTCTGGCCCTGGAAGAACACATCATCGCCGAAGGCGCCGGCGCGCTGGCGCTGGCCGCCGGCCGGCGCATCGCCGGCAAGCGCAAATGCGCGGTGGTCTCCGGCGGCAATCTCGACGCCGGCGTGCTCGCGCGCCTGTTGTCGGAAGTGCGACCGCGCGCGCCGCGCCGTCCGCGCCGCCGCGCCCGCGAAGCGCTCGGCCGCGACACCGCCGTCGAGGCGGACATTTACCAGCTCGCCAATCTTTCCTTCGGCTCCGCGGCCAAACCGGCGCGGAGCCACGCAGCAAGCCCTTCCCCGCAGCATTCAGACGCAACAGAGGAACTGCCCGCATGAACGATCCGTCCGGCCCGGTAACCCCCATTACCGACGCCCAGCCCCACGTCACGATCTTCGACACCAGCCTGCGCGACGGCGAACAGTCGCCCGGCTGCAGCATGAGCGCCACGCAGAAGCTCCGCTTCGCGCACGCCCTCAGCGAACTCGGCGTGGACGTGATCGAAGCCGGATTCCCCGCCAGTTCCGAAGCCGATCTCGAAGGCACCCGCGCGATCGTGCGCGAAGTGCGCGGCTCCACCCTCGCCACTTTGGCGCGCTGCCATCCGGGCGACATCGAAGCCTGCGCGCGCGCGCTCGAAGGCGCGGCCAAGCCGCGCATCCACGTGTTCATCTCGACCAGCCCGCTGCATCGCCAACACAAGTTGAACCTGGACAAGCAGCAGGTGCTGGAGCGCGCGATCGCGGCGGTCGAACAGGCGCGCAAGTACGTCGACGACGTCGAGTTCTCGGCCGAGGACGCGCTGCGCACCGAACACGATTACCTGGCCGAAATCTGCAGCGCCGCGCTCGCCGCCGGCGCGCGCACCTTGAACATTCCCGACACGGTCGGCTACACCACCCCGAGCGAGATCCGCGCGCTGTTCGAATACCTGCGCGCCAACGTTCGCGATGCCGACCAGGCCGTGTTCAGCGCGCACTGCCACAACGACCTGGGCCTGGCGGTGGCCAACAGCCTGGCCGCGATCGAAGGCGGCGCGCGCCAGGTCGAATGCACCGTCAACGGCATCGGCGAACGCGCCGGCAACTGCGCGCTGGAAGAACTGGTGATGGCGCTGCGGGTGCGCAACGCCTACTACGGCGTCGGCACCCGCATCGACACGCGCCGGCTGGTGCCGACCTCGCGCCTGCTGTCACGCATCACCGGCATGGTGGTCCAGCGCAACAAGGCGATCGTCGGCCAGAACGCGTTCGCGCACGAGTCGGGCATTCACCAGCACGGCATGCTCAAGCATCGCGGCACTTACGAAATCATGCATCCGGAAACCGTCGGCTGGGCGCAGTCGCAGATGGTGATGGGTCGCCACAGCGGCCGCGCCGCGTTGAGCGATCGTCTGCAGACTCTGGGTTTCACTCTGGACGAAGCGCGCTTGAACGCCGTGTTCGCCGCGTTCAAGGCCCTGGCCGAGAAGAAGCGCGAAGTGTTCGACGCCGACCTGGAAGCGCTGGTGCTCGGCGCCGACGCCAAGGCCGCGCGCGGCTATCGCCTGGTGCGCGCGCACGTCAGCACCGGCGTGTCCGACGGCAGCCTGCCGACCGCGAGCGTGCAACTGGTCGACCCCGAAGGCGCGACGGTGAGCGAAGCCGCGGTCGGCGACGGCCCGGTGCACGCGCTGTTCGCCGCCTTGGCGCGCGCGACCGGCGTGGCGCTGCGCATCGACAGCTACAACGTGTCCAGCGTGACCACCGGCGACGACGCCCAGGGTCAGGCCAGCGTGACCGCGCGCGTGGACGGCGTGGAACTGACCGGTTCGGGTACCAGCACCGACATCATCGAGGCCAGCGCGCTGGCCTGGCTGGAGTTGGCGAACCGGATGCATCGGACGAAGCAGGTGCCGCAGCGGCTAGTGGCGACGGCATGAACACCATCGCCTTATGAATACCCACGCTTTGCTCGCCCTTCGAATGCCGAGCCCGCTTGAAGTCGTCATCCCCGCGAAGGCGGGGATCCAGAGACTTCAGAGTCCTGCCTCGGTGAAGCCCTGGATCCCCGCCTTCGCGGGGATGACGGCCGAAATCTGCGACGGATGAAGAAACACTCCAGCCGAACCATCAACAGCTCCAGCCATAGCAGCCAAAGCAGAACACCCGACTCCATGACAACCACCACGCCTCATCCCACCACCCTGTTCGAAAAACTGTGGAACGCGCACCTGGTCGCGCCCGAAAGCGAGGCCGCGCCCGCCGTGCTCTACATCGACCTGCACCTGATCCACGAGGTCACCTCGCCGCAGGCCTTCGCCGAACTCGAAGCGCGCGGCCTGTCGCCGCGCCGGCCCGACCTGACCAAGGGCACCCTCGATCATTCCACTCCGACCCTGCCCGCCGGCACCGACGGTCGCCTGCCCTACTACACCGCCGAAGCCGAGCATCAGGTCGACACCCTGCGCCGCAACTGCGAGCGCCATGGCGTCGAGCTGTTCGATTTCGACAGCGAGCACCGCGGCATCGTCCATGTGATCGGCCCCGAACTCGGCCTGACCCAGCCCGGCCAGACCATCGTCTGCGGCGACAGCCACACCGCCACCCACGGCGCGTTCGGCGCGCTGGCGTTCGGCATCGGCACCAGCGAAGTCGGCCATGTGCTCGCGACCCAATGCCTGCTGCAACGCCGCGCCAAGACCCTGGCGATCAACGTCGAAGGCGAACTCGCGCCCGGGGTCGGTGCCAAGGATCTGATCCTGCACGTGATCGGCGAGATCGGCGTCAACGGCGGCACCGGCCATGTCATCGAATACCGCGGCTCGACCATCCGCGCGCTGTCGATGGACGAACGCATGACCGTATGCAACATGTCGATCGAAGCCGGCGCGCGCGCCGGCCTGATCGCGCCCGACCAAGTCACCTACGACTACCTCGCCAAGACTCCGCGCGCGCCGCGCGGCGCCGACTGGGACGAGGCGGTCGCGCGCTGGAGCCAGTTCAAGACCGACGACGGCGCCGCGTTCGACCGCGAAGTGCATATCGACGCGAGCGCGATCAAGCCGACCCTGACCTGGGGCACGCATCCGGGCCAGGTCGCGGCGATCGACGCGCAGCTGCCGCGGGGACGCGACGCCGACGAAGCCAAGGCGCTGGCCTATATGGGTTTCGACGGCGGCGCGGCGATGGCCGGTCGGCCGGTCGACGTGGTGTTCGTCGGCAGCTGCACCAATTCGCGATTGTCCGATCTGCGCCAGGCCGCCGAGGTGCTGCGCGGCCGCCACGTGCATCCGCGCGTGCGCATGCTGGTGGTGCCCGGTTCCGAACAGGTCAAGCGCGACGCCGAGGCCGAAGGCATCGACGCGATCGTGCGCGCGGCCGGCGCCGAATGGCGCGAGCCGGGCTGCTCGATGTGCATCGCCATGAACGGCGATCTGGTCGGCGCCGGGCAACTGGCCGTGTCCACCAGCAACCGCAATTTCGAAGGCCGCCAGGGCAAGGGCGCGCGCACCTTGCTCGCTTCGCCGCTGACCGCGGCCGCCTGCGCGGTCGCCGGGCACGTGGTCGATCCGCGCGCTTACCTCGACCCCGCGTTCAACCCGTCGATCAAGGAGGTCGCGTGATGTCCGCATCCGTCCATGCCGCGTCCGCCGACGCCGGCTTCGTCGAACTGATCTCGCGCACCGCGGTGCTGCGCGAACGCAATATCGACACCGACCAGATCATCCCCGCGCGTTTTTTGACCACCACCGAACGCAAGGGCCTGGGCCGGTTCGCCTTCAACGACTGGCGTTATCTCGCCGACGGTTCGCCCAATCCGGAGTTCGAGCTCAACAAGCCGCACAACGCCGGCGCGGCGATCCTGGTCGCCGGGCGCAACTTCGGTTGCGGTTCCTCGCGCGAACACGCGCCGTGGGCCCTGACCGACCTGGGCCTGCGCGCGGTCATCAGCAGCGAGATCGCCGACATCTTCCGCAGCAACGCGCTCAAGAACGGCCTGCTGCCGATCGTGGTCGCGCAGGACCTGCTCGACGAACTGCTCGACCGGCCCGGCATCGAACTGCGCATCGACGTGCGCACTCGCAGCCTGCATTTGCCCGACGGCCGCGCGGTCGAGTTCCCGCTCGACGCTTTTGCCCAGACCTGCCTGATCGAAGGCGTCGACCAGCTCGGCTATCTGCTGCGCCAGATCGACGCCATCCACCATTTCGAACAGCGTCGCGAAGCGGCGCGGAACACTACACAGGAGCAAACCCATGCGCGCTGACATCGTCGTTCTGCCGGGCGACGGCATCGGTCCGGAAGTCACCGCCGCCGCGGTCGAGGTGCTGCGCGCGGTCGCGATCCGCTACGGCCACCAGTTCAACCTGCACGAACACGCGATCGGCGGCGCCGCGATCGACGCCAGCGGCGAGCCGCTGCCGGCAACCACGCTCGACGCCTGCCGCCGAGCCGACGCGGTGCTGCTCGGCGCGGTCGGCGGGCCGAAGTGGTCCAATCCCAAGGCCAAGGTGCGTCCCGAGCAAGGCCTGTTGGCATTGCGCAAAGGCCTGGGCCTGTACGCCAACCTGCGTCCGGTGCAGCCGCATGCGGCCACCCTCGGCGCGTCGCCGATCAAGCCGCATCTGCTGGCCGGGGTCGATCTGATCGTGGTGCGCGAACTCACCGGCGGCATCTATTTCGGCCAGAAGCAGCGCACTGAAACCAGCGCCAGCGACCTGTGCGAATACAGCATCGCGGAAATCGAACGGGTGGTGCGCCGCGCCTGCGAACTCGCGCGCGGACGCCGCAACCACGTGGTCTCGGTCGACAAGGCCAACGTGCTGGAAACCTCGCGCCTGTGGCGCGAAGTCGCCACGCGGGTGGCGCGCGACGAATTCCCCGATGTGACCCTCGAGCATCAACTGGTGGACTCGATGGCGATGCACCTGATCGCCAAGCCCCGCGCGTTCGACGTGATCGTGACCGAGAACATGTTCGGCGACATCCTCACCGACGAAGCCTCGATGCTGGCCGGTTCGCTGGGCCTGCTGCCGTCGGCCTCGCTCGGCGAAGGCAAGGTCGGGCTGTACGAACCGATCCACGGCTCGGCTCCGGACATCGCCGGCCGCGGCATCGCCAACCCCTGCGGCACCATTCTCAGCGCGGCGATGCTGTTGCGCCATTCGCTGGGCCTGCACGCCGAAGCCGAATGCATCGAACAGGCGGTCGCGGCGGTGCTGGACGCCGGCGTGCTCACCGCCGACCTGGCGCCGGCCGGTCAGGCCGCGACCACCGCCGACGTCACCGCGGCGGTGCTGGCCCAGTTGGAACTGCCGTGCCAGATCGCCGAGCTGCGCGATTGAGCCCGCGCGGCCGCGCCGTCATCGAAACGCAAACCCCGTGAGTGTCCCGCTGTAAACCAAGCACGTCATAACGAGCGATCCATGCAGTGGTATACCCCTTCCCGGTGCCGTGAGGCACCGGGATTTTTTTTGCCCGGCCCGCGCGCCGCGCATCGCGCGCATCCGACACATTCCCCTCACCCGCCATTGATGTGAACCCAGGCAACAATCGCGCGGTAACCGTATGCCATCATCCTGACGTGTCCTGGGTCGGCGACGCGCGACCCGCAGCCAGTCGCGGGAGCGCATGACCGAGCACGAAGTATCCGGCGTCGACCCGCCCGCTGTGGACCAGCCTGGCGTCGTCGAGCCCGTTGTCGACCGCTCCGCCGTCGACCTGTCTGTCGCCGGTCTTTCCAAAGGCAATCTTTCGGAAAGCGATCTGCCCGAAGTCGATCTGCTGATCGTCGGCGGCGGCATCAACGGCGTGGCGATCGCGCGCGACGCCGCCGGTCGCGGCCTGTCGGTGCTGCTGTGCGAACGCGACGACATCGCCTCGCACACCTCCAGCGCCAGCACCAAGCTCATCCACGGCGGCCTGCGCTATCTGGAGCAGTTCGAGTTCGCGTTGGTCGGCAAGGCCCTGGCCGAACGCAAGCGATTGTTGCGAATGGCGCCGCACATCATCTGGCCGCTGCGCTTCGTGCTGCCGCATCAGCCGCATCTGCGCCCGGCGTGGATGATCCGGATCGGCCTGTTCCTGTACGACCGCCTCGGCGGCCGGCGTGGACGCGACCTGCCGGGCTCGCGCTCGGTCAACCTGCGCAAGCACATCGCCGGGCGACCGCTGCGCGACGAATTCTTCCGCGGCTTCGTCTATTCCGATGCCTGGGTGCAGGACGCGCGCCTGGCCGTGCTCAATGCGATGGACGCCGGCGAGCGCGGCGCGCGCGTGCTGACCCGCACCGCCTGCGTGCATGCGCAACGCGGCGCCGAGCATTGGGACGTGCAGCTGCGCGGCGCCGACGGCGCGATCCGGCGCGTGCGTGCGCGCGCCCTGGTCAACGCCACCGGCCCGTGGGCGGTCAGCTTTCTCGATCAGGTCGCCCACGTCGCGCATTCGCACAACCTGCGCCTGATCAAGGGCAGCCATATCGTCGTGCCCAGACTGTTCGATCACGACCACGCCTACATCTTCCAGCAGCCCGACCGGCGCATCGTGTTCGCGATTCCGTACGAACACGACTACACCCTGATCGGCACCACCGACGTCGATTACCAGGCCGATCCGTCCGCGCCGCGCATCGACGACAGCGAAACCGCGTACCTGTGCGAGGCGGCCTCGCGCTATTTCAAGCAGCCAATCCGGCCTAGCGATGTGGTCTGGACTTACAGCGGCGTGCGTCCGCTGCTCGACGACGACAGCGACAAGGCCTCGGAGATCACCCGCGACTATTTGCTACTGCTCGACCGCGAGGGTGCGCCCTTGCTCAATATCTTCGGCGGTAAGCTGACCACCTCGCGCAAACTCGCCGAAGAAGCCTGCAACACCTTGTCGCCGCTGTTCGGCGCGGCGAGCGCGGCCTGGACTGGCGACGCGCCGCTGCCCGGCGGCGATCTGCCCGATGCGGATTTTGAAGCCTTCCACGAGGATTTCAGCCTGCGCCGCCCGTGGCTGCCCGATGCGCTGGCCTTGCGGCTGTGCCGCAACTACGGCAGCCGCGCGTTGCGCATCGTCGAGAGTTGCGTGCGGTTGGAGGAACTGGGCGAATGCTTCGGCGCGGATCTGTATCGGGCCGAGGTGGATTATCTGATCGATTGCGAGTGGGCGCGGACGGCGGAGGATATTTTGTGGCGAAGGTCGAAGCTGGGTTTGCGCTTCAGTCCGGCGCAGGGCGAAGCGTTGCAGCGTTACGTGGCACAACGCGTTGGCACCGCATGAACCTGCGCGAGCCACGACAACCCCCTGTAGGAGCGGCGCGAGCCGCGACCGCGATACCGCGTCTGCGTCGTAACTGTGGTGTCGCGGTCGCGGCTTGCGCCGCTCCTACAGGTCGATACGAACCTATTGTTAGGCCCGGCATTGCGCTATCAGCTGGTCGAGAATCCGCAAGCTTCAGCGCCATGCAACTAGCCCGTCATTCCCGCGAAGGCGGCAATCCAGCGACTTCAAACGTTCTCGCACGAAAGGCACTGGATTCCCGCCTTCGCGGGAATGACGGACTGGAGGATTCGCACATATCCGGGTGCGATGCGAATTGGCGATAAGCGATAAGCGATAAGTAAAATAAACAACCCATCAGCATTCGCAGTACTCAGCGCTACCCAACACCAGCCAAAACAAAAAAAGCACCACCAGCACCAGGGAGACCCACCGCAATGGCCACACCGATGTCGCAATACCTCAGCGAGTTCATCGCCACCGGCATGCTGATCCTGCTCGGCAACGGCGTGGTCGCCGGCGCGCTGTTGAACAAATCCAAGGCGCAGGGCGCCGGCTGGGGCGTTATCACCGCCGCCTGGGGCCTGGCGGTGCTGATCGGCATCTTCATCGCCGGACCGACCAGCGGCGCGATCATGAATCCCGCGCTCACCATCGCCCTGGCCGCGATCGGAAAGTTGTCGTGGGCGCTGGTGCCCGGCTTCGTCGCCGCGCAGATCGCCGGCGCCTTCGTCGGCGCGACCCTGGTCTGGCTCGCCTACCTCGCGCATTGGAAAGTCAGTGACGATCCCGCCGCCAAGCTTGCGATCTTCTGCACCGCGCCGGCGATCCGCGACACCAAGGCCAATGTGCTGACCGAAATCATCGGCACCTTCGCCCTGACCTTCGGCGCGCTCGCGGTCGGCGCCAACACCCTGGCGCCTGGCATGGGACCGCTCGGCGTCGGCCTGCTGGTCGTCGTCGTCGGCATGTCGCTCGGCGGCCCGACCGGTTACGCGATCAACCCCGCGCGCGACCTCGGCCCACGCATCGCCCACGCGCTGCTGCCCGTGGCCGGCAAGGGCGGCTCGGACTGGGGCTATGCGTGGGTGCCGGTGGTCGCGCCGGTCGTTGGCGCGCTGATCGGGGCGTTCGCGTTCGTAGCGGTTTATGGCTAGAAACGAGTTCAGAGGAGTGAGGAGAGAGTAGAAGCGGCGAATCCTGCAACTGCTACGCTCCCCCAACACTCCCGGCCCCGCCTTTTACTCATTCCTCACTTCTCTCCACCAGTTCCTAGCTCTTACTCACTCCTCACTCCTCTCAACTCATTCCTCGCCCCATGACCGACACCTACATCCTCGCCATCGACCAAGGCACCACCAGCTCGCGCGCGATGCTGTTCGATCGCGGCGGCGCGGTGGTCGGCGTGGCGCAGCGCGAGTTCGAACAGATCTTTCCGCGGCCGGGCTGGGTCGAGCACGATCCGCGCGAGATTCTCGCCAGCGTGCAGACCACCGCGATCGAGGTGATGACCAAGGCGCGGATCAGCGCCTCGCAGATCGCCGGGATCGGCATCACCAATCAGCGCGAGACCACGGTGGTGTGGGATCGCCACACCGGCCAGGCGGTGCATAACGCGATCGTGTGGCAATCGCGGCAGACCGCGGCGATCTGCGATCAGCTCAAGGCCGACGGCTATTCCGAGTTGGTGCGCGAACGCACCGGCCTGCTGATCGATGCGTATTTCTCCGGGACCAAGGTCAAGTGGATTCTCGACAACGTCGAGGGCGCGCGCGAAAAGGCCGAGCGCGGCGACCTGCTGTTCGGCACCATCGACACCTGGCTGATCTGGAACCTGTCGGAAAACAAGGCCCACGTCACCGATTACAGCAACGCCTCGCGCACGCTGATGTACGACATCCACAAGCGCCAGTGGTGTCCGGAACTGCTGGAGATGCTAGGCGTGCCCGCGTCGATGCTGCCGGAGGTCCGCTCCAGCAGCGAGGTCTACGCGCACACCGGCGCGCGTCATTTCTTCAACAACTCGGTGCCGATCTGCGGCGTCGCCGGCGACCAGCAGGCGGCGCTGTTCGGCCAGGCCTGTTTCGAGGCCGGCATGGCCAAGAACACCTACGGCACCGGCTGTTTCCTGTTGATGAACACCGGCGAGAAAGCGGTGCGTTCGGACAACGGCCTGCTGACCACGATCGCCTGGGGCATCGACGGCAAGGTCGAATACGCGCTCGAAGGCAGCATCTTCGTCGCCGGTTCGGCGGTGCAGTGGCTGCGCGACGGGCTGCGCATGCTCGGCAAGGCCGGCGACTCGCAGGCCTACGCCGAACGCGCGCGTTCGACCGAGGGCGTGTACTTCGTCCCGGCCTTCGTCGGCCTGGGCGCGCCGTACTGGCGCAGCGACGTGCGCGGCGCGATGTTCGGCCTGACCCGCGGCACCAGCAAGGAGCATTTCATTCGCGCGGTGCTCGAATCGTTGGCCTACCAGACCCGCGACGTGCTCAGCGCGATGCAGGCCGATTCCGGGATCGAACTCAAGGCATTGCGCGCCGACGGCGGCGCGATCGCCAACGATTTCACCGCGCAGTTCCAGGCCGACATCCTCAACGTGCCGCTGAATCGTCCGCGGGTCAACGAGACCACCGCGCTGGGCGCGGCGTATCTGGCCGGGCTGGCGGTCGGGTTCTGGGAAAGCCGCGAGCAGATCGCGCAGCAGTGGCAGGTCGAGCGTAGTTTCGAGCCGCGGATGCTCGCGGATGAGCGTGAGAGGTTGTATGCGGGTTGGAAGCGGGCGATCGAAGCGACGTTGACGTTCAGCGTCGAACACGCCTGAGCAAAGCCAACTTTGAGCCCCTCTCCCGCGCAGCGGGAGAGGGGTTGGGGTGAGGGCGCGCGCGACTTCAAAATGGCGTCGCCCGTTCGATGTCACTTGCCCTCACCCCGGCCGCACCCCAGCCCAAACGCATAGCGTTCGGGCGTTCGTGGACGCGCGAGCCAATGGCTCGCAAGCAGCGTCCACTCACCCCGCTATGCGGGAGAGGGAGACAAGTTCAAACTCAGGTTTCTTCCGGCACCTTCACCTTGAACCACGCCGCATACAACGCCGGCAGAAACAACAAGGTCAGCAACGTCGCCACCATCAACCCGCCCATGATCGCCACCGCCATCGGCCCGAAGAAGGCGCTGCGCGACAGCGGGATCATCGCCAGGATCGCCGCCAGCGCGGTCAGCACGATCGGGCGGAATCGCCGCACCGTCGCATCGACGATGGCTTTCCACGGCTCATGCCCTTCGCCGCGATCCTGCTCGATCTGATCGACCAGGATCACCGAGTTGCGCATGATCATGCCGGCCAGCGCGATCGTGCCGAGCATCGCGACGAAGCCGAACGGCACCCGGAAGATCAGCAGGAACAAGGTCACGCCGATCAAGCCCAGCGGCGCGGTCAGCAGCACCATGAACGCACGCGAGAAGCTGCGCAGCTGCAGCATCAACAGGGTGAACACCGCGAACAGGAACAGCGGCATGCCGGCGTTGATCGACTTCTGCCCGCGCGCGGAGTCCTCGACGCTGCCGCCGATCTCGATCGAATAGCCGTAGGGCAGCTGCGCGCGCAGTCCGTCCAGGGTCGGCGAGATCTGCGCCATCACCGAGGCCGGCTGGGTGCCGTCGTAGATGTCGGCGCGCACGGTCATGGTCGGCAGGCGGTCGCGGTGCCAGATGATGCCTTCCTCGAAGCCGTATTCGAGGGTGGCGATCTGGGTCAACGGCACGCTGCGGTTGTTGCTGGTCGGCACCATCAGGCTGCCGAGCATGTCCAGTTGCAGACGTTCCTGATCCGGCCCGCGCAGCAGCATCTCGATCAGTTCGTTGCTCTCGCGATAGGTGCTGATGTGCGAGCCGGACAGCGAACTGGACAGGAACTGCGACAACTGCGCCGAGGTGATGCCCAGCGCGCGAGCGCGTTCCTGATCGACCTGCAGGCGCACTACCTTGCTGGGTTCGTCCCAGTCCAGATTGACGTTGGCGACGTGGGCGTTGGCGCGGATCTTCTCGCGCACCTGATAGGCGATCTTGCGCACCACGTCGATATGTTCGCCGGACACGCGGAACTGCACCGGGTAACCGACCGGCGGGCCGTTCTCCAGGCGCGTCACCCGCAGTTGCAGTTCGGGGAAATGCGGCACCACGTCGTTGATGATCCAGGTGCGCAGGACCTCGCGATCGGCCAGGGTCTTGGGCATCAGCACGAACTGGGCGAAATTCGCCGCCGGCAGCTGTTGATCCAGCGGCAGGTAGAAACGCGGGGAACCGGTGCCGACATAGGCGACGTAATTGCCCAGGTCCTTGCGCTGCTTGAGCATCGCTTCCAGACGCTTGGCCTGTTCGGTGGTCTGGCGCAGCGAGCTGCCTTCGGCCAGCTCCATGTCGACCATCAGTTCCGGACGCACCGAGTCGGGGAAGAACTGCTGCGGCACGAACCGGAACAGGAAGATCGAACCGACGAACGCGGCGATCGTAATGCCGATCACCAACCAGCGCCGGCGCACGCACCAGGTCACCCAGCCGCGGAAGCGCACGTAGAACTTGGTTTCGTAGGGATCGTGCGCGTGGCCGACCGGTTCCTTCGGCGCGAGCACGCTTTCGAACATCGGCATGCGCTTGGCGAGATTGCTGCGCGCATCGCGCCAGCGCGCGGCGAGCGAACCGGGCTTGGGCAACGCGGCCGCGGCGCCGTGGTCGGGCAACAGTTTGTCGCCGAGGAAGGGGATGAACGCGACTGCGGCGATCCACGACACGCACAGCGCGATCGTCACCACCTGGAACAGCGAGCGGGTGTATTCGCCGGTGCTCGACGCGGCGGTCGCGATCGGCAGGAAGCCCGCCGCGGTGATCAAGGTGCCGGTCAGCATCGGGAACGCGGTGCTGTCCCAGGCGAACGCGGCCGCGCGCAGGCGATCGAAGCCCTGCTCCATCTTGATCGCCATCATCTCGACCGCGATGATCGCGTCGTCGACCAACAGCCCCAGCGCCAACACCAGCGCGCCGAGCGAAATCTTGTGCAGGCCGACGCCGAAGAAATCCATCACCGCGAAGGTCATCGCGAGCACGAGCGGAATCGACAGCGCCACCACCAGGCCGGTTCGCAGGCCGAGCGAGAAGAAACTCACCAGCAATACGATCGCCACAGCTTCAGCCAGCACGCGCACGAACTCGCCAACCGATTCCTCGACCGCGGCGGGTTGATCGGCGACCTTGCGTAGCTGCATGCCGGCCGGCAGAGTCTTCTGCAGCGCGGCGAATTCGGTTTCAAGCGTCTTGCCGAGCTTGAGGATGTCGCCGCCCTGCTTCATCGACACGCCGATGCCGATCGCATCCTGACCCATGAAACGCATGCGCGGCTGCGGCGGATCGGAGAAGCCGCGGCGCACGTCGGCGACATCGCCCAGGCGGAAGGTGCGGTCGCCGACGCGGATCGGGAACTGCTTGATCTGTTCGACCGAGGTGAACTGGCCGCCGACCCGCAACGGCACGCGGCTCGACGCGGTTTCGAAGAAACCCGCGGGCGCCAGCGCATTCTGCTGGTTGAGCGCGTCCTGCACCGCCTGCGCGGGCACGCCGAGGGTCGAGAGCTTCACGTTCGACAGCTCGACCCAGATCTTTTCGTCCTGCACGCCGATCAGTTCGATCTTGCCCACGTCGGTCTGACTCTGCAGAGCGAGCTGGACGCGTTCGGCGTAGTCCTTGAGCACGGCGTAATCGAAACCTTCGCCGGTCAAGGCGTAGATGTTGCCGAAGGTGTCGCCGAATTCGTCGTTGAAGAACGGGCCGACCACATCGCCAGGCAAGGTCGGGCGGATGTCGCCGATCTTCTTGCGCACCTGATACCACAGCGGCTGGATGTCGCCCGAATGCATCGAGTCGCGCGCGGCGAAGATCACCTGCGATTCGCCCGGCCGCGAGTACGAGCGGATGAACTCGTATTCGCCGGTTTCCATGAGCTTTTTCTCGATCCGCTCGGTGACCTGGCGCGAGACTTCCTCGGCGGTCGCGCCGGGCCACAAGGTGCGCACGACCATGACCTTGAAGGTGAACGCCGGGTCTTCGCTGCGGCCCAGGCGCAGGTACGACATCGCGCCGGCGATCGCCAGCACCAGCATCGCGTAGACGATCAGGCTGCGATGGCGCAGGGCCCATTCGGAAAGGTTGAAGCGCATAAATAAACCCACTTCATTGTCCCCCTCGCCCGCTGAGCGGGAGAGGGCAGGGGTGAGGGCGCGAGCGCCGGCAAACTAGAATTCAGTGATGCGCCGACCGTCGGGCCCGCGCACCTGGATCACTTCCCGACCGGATGGTTGTCGCGATCGACCGCGACCACTTTCTGCCCGTCGCGCAACAGATGGCCACCGGCGGTGACGACCCAGTCGTTGGCGCTCAGTCCCTTGACGACCGGCACGCGCTCCTGGCCGTAAGGTCCGACGACGACGGGCTTGAGCTTCACGATCCCGCTGCCGATATCGGCGACGAACACCGCCGTGCCGTTGCCGGTGCGCTGCACCGCCGCGAGCGGCACGCTGAGCCCGGACGCGGCGGCATCGGCCTGGTAGATGCGCGCGCTCTGACCGAGTTCGAGGGTCCCGTCCGGCGCATCGACGGTGACCCGCGCCGCGTAGGTGCGCGAGGCCGGATCGGCCGCGGGCGACACCTCGCGCACCCGGCCGGGCCAACGCTTGCCGGCCTGCGACCACAGTTCGATCAACACCTCCTGGCCGGGCTTGAAGGTCGCGATCGCGCCTTCGGGCACGGCGAAGGCGATTTCGCGCGCGCCGTCGGCGGCCAGCGCGAACACCTGCTGGCCGGCAGCGACGACCTGCCCGGCTTCGGCGTTGCGCGAGGCGATCACCCCGGCGCTGGGCGCGCGCAACTGGGTGTAGGCCGACTGGTTCTTCGCCACTTCCAGATTGGCGCGGGCCGAATTGAGCTGGCCCTGCGCGGCCTTGGCGGCGGCGTCTTGCGCGTCCTGGGCCGAGCGACTGACCAACTGGTCCTTGCTCAACTGGGCGAAACGGACCTGATCGGCGCGGGCCCGCGCGTATTCGGCCTCGGCGGCCGCGTACTGCGCCTGGGCCGCGCGCGCCTGGGCGTCGAGATCGCCCGGATCGAGCACCGCCAGCACCTGCCCGGCGGCGACGTGCGCGCCGACATCGACCTTGCGCTCGATCAGCTTGCCGGCGACCCGGAACGACAGCGGGCTTTCTTCGCGAGCCCGCACCTCGCCGGCATAGGCCGAGACCGCGTTGATCGCGCCGCTGGGCTGGGCGACCAGCACCGGCCGCGGCGCCTCGACCACCGGCTTGCCGTCGCCGCAGGCCGCCAGACTCAGCGCCAGGGCCGCGGCCAGCAACGCCGGTACCGGGGTGGAAGCGGAAAAAATCCGGCTGCGCATTGCGGATGGCCTCATAGGGAATTAATGTACTTGGCGGTACTGTATAAATATCGAACCACGTAGTCCAGTATTGTGTCCATGCCGACGCCCCCGACCACGTCCACCGCGCTCCCACCCGCCACCGCGGACCAGCCGAAGCCGACCGCGCCGCCATCCACACCAGCGCAGGCCCAGCCGAAGCCCACCGCCGCAGCAGCCCAGCCAAAGCCAAACCCCACCGTGCCCCCATCCGCCCCCGCCCAGGACCCGCCGAAGCCCCCCGCGAACACCCCCGCGGACCAGCCGGCCGCCTCCGCGCCTCCCGCCGCCCCGTCCAAACCCGCCGGCCCCGGCCGCCCCAAGGACCTGGGCAAGCGCAACGCCATCCTCGAGGCCGCCAAGCGCCTGTTCCTGAGCGACGGCTACGACGGCGTGAGCATGGACCAGATCGCCGCCGGCGCCGGGGTCTCGAAACTCACCGTCTACAGCCATTTCGGCGACAAGGAGACCTTGTTCAGCGCGGCGGTGCAGGCCTATTGCGAGCAGCATCTGCCGCCGCCGCTGTTCGAACCGGCGCCGGCGACCGCGCTGCGCGAGCGCCTGGTCGAGATCGCCACCGCCTTCTACGAAATGATCAGCACGCCCGAGGCGATCCAGATCCACCGCCTGCTGTGCTCGCCGCAACTGGCCGAATCGCCGCTGTCGAAGATGTTCTGGGACGCCGGTCCGCAACGCCTGCACGACGAATTCGCTGCGCTGCTGCGGCGACGGGTCGAGGCCGGCGAGCTGGAGATCGAGGATCCGGCCCGCGCCGCGACCCAGTTTTTCGCCCTGATCAAGGGCGAACCGCACGCCATGCTGATGTTCGGCTGCGGCTTCACCGCGCCGGCCGAGCTGACCGTTCACATCGACGCCTCGGTGGCGATGTTCCTGCGCGCCTATGCCCGGCGCGCGCCATGACTGTGCCGGGTCTGGCCGCCCGCGCCGCCGCGGCGAACACGCCGCCAAACGGCACGGTGCCGGGAGTTCCGGTGACTTTCGGCACTAAGCCCGGCCCCCGCCGTGGTTGATTCTTTTTCCGCCGGGGGCCGTGCGGTCCCGGTAGAATTCGCGGTTCCCGCGCTCTATTTGCCCGCGCACGATTAGAAGACTGCTCATGATTACGATCGATTACGCCAAGGCCCGCGAAACGATGGTCGAACAACAGGTTCGGCCGTGGGACGTGCTCGACCCGCGCGTGCTCGATGTGCTGGCGACGGTGCCGCGCGAGGCCTTCGTCGCCGACGCGCATCGCAACCTCGCCTACACCGACATTTCGCTGCCGCTGGCGCACGGTCAGTTCATGATGAAGCCGGTGCTGGAAGGCCGCACCCTGCAGTCGCTGGCGGTGGACCCGACCGACGACGTGCTCGAGATCGGCACCGGCAGCGGTTACCTCACCGCCTGCCTGGGCCGGCTGGCGCGCGAAGTGGTCAGCCTGGAAATCCATGCCGACCTGGCCGCGACCGCGCGCGCGCGCCTGGCCGCGCAGAACGTGCTCAACGCCCAGGTCATTCAGGCCGACGCGCTGAACTACAGCACCGACCGCCGCTTCAACGCGATCTGCGTGACCGGCGCGGTCTACCAGATTCCGCAGCAGTGGCTGCAGTGGCTGCAGCCGGGCGGACGCCTGTTCGTGATGCGCGGCCGCTCGCCGGCGATGGAAGGCATCGTCGTCACCGCGTCGGCCGAGCGCAACGAAGTCAACGCTTCGCGCATCCAATCGTTGTTCGAAACCGATCTGCCTTACCTCGAAGGCGCGGCGCCCGCGCCGGCCTTCGAGTTCTGACGATCCTGTCAGTCAACCGTCAGTCCCTCGTAAGAACCCGCGTGCCAGCATGCGGGTTCTCAAATACCAGCAAGTCCAAGGAAGCCGCATGATCCGCCGTCCGCTCGCTCTTGCCCTGGCTCTCGTCCTGCTGCCGGCCGCCGCGTCGGCGGAAGATCTGTTGCAGACCTATGAGCTCGCGCGCCAGGGCGACCCGGTGCTGTCGGCCGCCGAGTCCAACCGGCTGGTGACCCAGGAAGACCGCATCCAGGCCCGCGCCCGGCTGCTGCCGTCGCTGGCGGGCGAAGCGCGCCTGAGCCGCAGCCGCAACGACAGCGAAGCCAACGGCCTCGTCGATCCGACCGATCCCACCTCCGGCATCGCGCCGGGCACCAACGTGCGCTCGGACACCACCTCGCGCAATTATTCGATCAGCGCCAGCCAGCCGATCTACAACCGCGCCAGCATCAAGAACCTGCAAAGCCAGAACGCGCTGAGCGAAGCCAGCGACTTCACCCTGGAATCGACCAGCCAGGCGCTGATCACCCGCACCTCGCAGGCGTATTTCAACGTGCTGGTCGCGCTGGAAAACCTGGCCGCGGCCGAAGCGGCCGAAGCCGCGCTGCAGAAGCAGTTCGACTACGCCTCCAAGCGCCTGGAGGTCGGCCTGGCGCCGATCACCGACGTGCACGAAGCGCGCGCCCAGTACGACGACGCGCGCGCGCGCACCATCACCACCCGCAACACGGTCGAAGACTCGTATCAGGCGCTGAGCGAAATCACCGGCCAGCCGGTGCGCGCGCTCAAGGCGCTGCCGGCCGACTTCAAGCCGGCGCTGCCCGAAGCGCAGCAGGTCGAGACCTGGGTCAACAACGCGGTGCAGGGCAATCCCTCGCTGCGCGCGCAGGAACTGGCGGTGCGCGCCGCCGACATCGGCGTGGAAACCGCGCGCGCCGGCCACTGGCCGACCCTGACCCTGAGCGGCAGCTACGGCGACAACGCAAGCTGGGGCGACCGCACCTTCGGCGGCCAGACCCAGGCGCTCAGCGGCAGCGCCAGCCACGGCCCGAGCATCGGCCTGACCCTGTCGGTGCCGCTGTACAGCGGCGGCGCGGTCCAGTCCGGCGTGCGCCAGGCCCTGGCCCGCCGCGACGCCGCGCAGGACGAACTCGAGCGCCAGAAGCGCCTGCTGGTGCGCAACACCCGCAACGCCTACCAGACCCTGGTCGCCGGCATCAGCGAAGTCGAAGCGCGCCGCCTGGCGGTGGTGTCGGCGCAGGCCGCGTACGACGCTTCGCAGGTCGGCCTGGAAGTCGGCACCCGCACCGTGCTGGACGTGCTGAACAACCAGCGCACCTTGCTGCAGGCGCAACAGGCCTACGCCCAGTCCAAGTACAACTTCCTGCAGAACCGCCTGCTGCTGGAGCAGTCGGCCGGCTCGCTCGACGTCTCCGACGTGCAGGACATCAACCGCCTGCTGACCGCCGAGGCCGCGACCAACCTCGCACCGCCGCCGGGGATGCAGTGATCGGGTAGCGCTTGATCGGATGCGTCTGGTGACAGACCGGGATGCGTTTGCGAGGGGTTGATGCTCGCAATGGATTCGCAATACGAAAAAAACCGCCGGCATGTCCGGCGGTTTTTTGTTGGGTGGGTTTTGTTGGGTGGACGTTGTTGGGGCAGCTTTGTTGGGGCGATTTCGCCACGCTTTTGCTGTTCCCCCCTTTGGAAAAGGGGGGGAGGGGGGATTCGCTTTTGCTCTGCGCTGTTGCTCTGTCGGGAGCGATTGCAAGAACAAAGGCCAAAGCAAAAGCAAAAGCGAATCCCCCCTCCCCCCCTTTTCCAAAGGGGGGAACGGCAACAACAACGGCAACAACCACAGCAACGGCAACAGCAAGAACGACGGCCAACCAGCCGAAACCCCGCGCTACTTCCCCAACGGCGGCAACGCCGGCTGCAGCAACGCCATCGTCCTCGCCAGCGCGCCGCGCCCCAGTTCGACCAGCGCGCGCCCCGCGTCGATCATCTGCGCGCGTTCGATCGGATCGTCGAGCAAGCGCTCCACCGCCGCCTCGACCGCGTCCGCGTCCGGGCCGATGCGCAAGGCGCCGGCATCCTCCAGCCGCTGCGCGATCTCGACGAAGTTGTGCAGATGCGGGCCGGTGACGATCGGCGTGCCGGTCGCGGCCGGCTCGAGCAGGTTGTGCCCGCCGATCGCCTGCAGACTGCCGCCGACGAAGGCCACGTCGGCGCAGGCGTAGAAACTCATCAGTTCGCCGAGCGTGTCGATCACGAACACGTCGTCGCCCGGTTGCGGCCAGCGCGCGCGCGAGCGCGTCGACACCTGCCAGCCGGCGCTGCGCGCGGTCTCGGCGACCACCCGGAAGCGTTCGGGATGACGCGGCGCCCACAGCAGCAGCAGGCCCGGAAAGCGTTCGCGCAGGCGCCGGTGCATGCCGACCGTCGCGGCTTCCTCGTCCTCGTGCGTGCTCGCCGCGATCCACACCGGCCGCTCGCCGGTGTGGCGATGGCATTCCAGCGCGAATTCCTCCAGCGCATCGGGCACGTTGACGTCGAACTTCAGATTGCCGGTCTCGATGACCTGCTCGGGCCGCGCGCCCAGTTGGATGAAACGCTCGCCGTCGGCGCGCGATTGCGCAGCGACCGTGCGCACCGTGCGCAGCGCGCGGCTCACCAGCGGCGCCAGCACGCGATAGCCGCGCAGCGAACGCTCCGACAGGCGCGCATTGAGGATATAGGCCGGAATCCCGCGATCGCGGCAGCCGAACAACAGGTTCGGCCACAACTCGGTTTCCATGATCAGCGCCGCGCACGGCTTGTGATGGCGCAGGAAACGCCCGACCGCGCCGGGCAGGTCGTAGGGCAGGTACACGTGTTCGACCGAATCGCCCCAGGCCGCGCGCGCGCGGTCCGAGCCGGTCGGGGTGATCGTGCTGACCAGCAATCGCAGGTCCGGCCGGCCGCGGCGCAAGGCGTTCACCAACGGAATCGCCGCGTTGACCTCGCCGACCGAGACCGCGTGCAGCCACAGGGTGCGGGTCTGCGCCGGGCCGCGGTAGATCGCGTAGCGCTCCAGCCAGCGCTGGAAATACGCCGGCTGGCGAAAGCCGCGCCAGATCAGGTGATACACCGTGACCGGGGCCAACAGGTACAGCGCGACCGAATACAGGCCGCGCAACAGGCGCTCGATCAAATCCTTCCGCATGGGCGTAAGGATAAAGGCTGCGGCGCCGATGCGGTGGCCGCGACGGCGAGAAGGCGATCCACGGCCCACTCCGCCGCGCGCGAATCGGCCCCGTTCCGCATGCCTCCGGCGCGCGTATTCGGCCGATGGCGCGGCATTCATCGCCTCACCGCATAAACTACCGGCATGGCCGAATCGACCCAGCCCCCACGTCCGTCCCTGCTCTCGCCGCGCCTGTGGCCCATGTGGCTCGCGCTGGCCGCGATGTGCGCGGGCGCGCGCCTGCCCTGGTGCCTGCAGCGCGCGCTGGGCGCGCTGATCGGCGCGTTCGCGCTGCGCGCGGCGGGCGAACGCCGGCGCGCGGCGCGGATCAACCTGAGGCTGTGCTTCCCGGAGAAAAGCGAGGCCGAGCGCGAGCTGCTGCTGCGCGACAGCTTCCGCGACCTGGGCGTGGGCTTCTTCGAATTCGCCCGCGCGTGGTGGGGCGAGGTCGCGCCGATGCGGCGCACGGTGAAGATCGAGGGGCTGGAGCTATTAGACGAGGTGCGCGCGTCCGGACGCGGCGTGCTGATGATCTCCGGCCATTTCATGACCCTGGAGATGTGCGGCCGGCTGATGTGCGATCACCTGCCGCTGGCCGGCATGTACCGCAAGCACCGCAATCCGGTGATGGAATGGGCGGTCAAGCGCGGGCGCCTGCGCTATGCCGCGGCGATGTTCACCAACGAGGAAATCCGCCCGGCGATGCGCCACCTCAAGCAGGGCGGCTTCCTGTGGTACGCGCCGGACCAGGACATGCGCGGCAAGGACACCGTGTTCGCGCCGTTCTTCGGCGTGCCGGCGGCAACGATCACCGCGACCCACCAGTTCGCGCGCCTGAGCGGCTGCGCGGTGGTGCCGTTCTTCCATCGTCGCGAAGGCGCCGATTACATCCTGCGCGTCGGCGCGCCGCTGCCCGAGTTCCCGTCCAGCGATGCGACCGACGACAGCGCGCGGGTCAACGCGCAGATCGAAGCGATGGTGCGGCAGGCGCCGACGCAGTACCTGTGGATCCATCGGCGGTTCAAGCGGCGGCCGGCGGGGATGGTTTCGCCGTACAAGGCCGAGTAGTGAGTTCAGAGGAGTGAGAAGTGAGTAGGAGCAGAAGCTGCCACTCACTCCTCTGCACTCGTTACTCGCTTCGCGGCGGCTGCGGCACGCCGGTATACAGCGCGGCCAGCGGCAAGGTCAGCCCGCCCCGGAAGGTCGAGTAGTGAGTTCAGAGGAGTGAGAAGTGAGTAGGAGCAAGCGCTCTGCTACTCACTCCTCACTCCTCTGAACTCTTTACTCGCTTCGCGGCGGCTGCGCCAGCAAGCTGCCGGTATATAGCGCGGCCAACAGCAAAGTCAGCCCGCCCCAGAAGGTCGAATAGAACGCCAGGTGGGTGTTGAACGGAAACACCGTCACCGACAACGCCACCATCGCCGGGCGCGCGCGTTCGCGCGCGGCGCCGTCGGCGAAGGTCCAGGCGCGCCAGGCCAGCGCCGCGCCGGCCAGCCACATCAGCAGGCCGAACGCGCCGGTCTCGCTGAGCACTTCCAGCAGCAGTTGATGCGCGTGCAAGGCCGGGCCGTAACCCCAGGACGTGGTCACGCCGGGTTGCGGATCGCAGGCCGGGAACGCTTCGCGGAAACCGCGCGCGCCGACGCCGTTGACCGGATGGGCGGCGACCATGCACACCGCCGCGCGCCAGATCCGGGTGCGTCCGGACAAGGCGGTATCGACGCCGGCCAGATCGGCGCCGACGATCTGCGCGGTGCGCTCCAGGCGCTGATGCACCTGGGTCGAGGTCTGATTCAAGATCACCAGCGTCAGCAGCCCGGCGGCGAACAGCCCGAGCAGACGCTTCCAGCCGAGCATGCGCCAGCCCGACAGCAACAGCACCAGGGCGAAGGTGATCCACGACGCGCGCGAGCCGGCCAGCACCACCACGATGCCGACCGCCGCGGTCGCCGCGACCCAGCCGCCGCGGCCGAAACGCCGCCCCACCGCGTACAGCACGAACGGCGAGAAACTCGCGATCACCTGGCCGAGCTTGAGATTGCACGGCCCGAGAATGCCGCCGAGCCGATCGACCGCGGCGATTTCCTCGGCGCTGCAGGTGCCATGGCCGCTGATCGCGTGCTTGAGCGAGTCGATCGCGAAGAACAGCGGGCTGGTGCCGCTGATCGCCTGCAGCAGCGCGTCCACGGTCCAGACACCGACGATGATCGCCAGGCCCCCGAAAGTGGTGCGCCGTCCCTGCGCGGACGCGACCGCGGCCGCGACCAGCCACAGGAACGGCAGATAACGCAGGTCCACCGCCGCTTCGCGCAGCGCGCGGGCGGGGTCGACCGCGTCGATCGCCGAGGCCAGTTCGGGCAGCCAATAGGCCGCGAACAACACGCTGGTCAAGGCCCAGGCCGGATCGCTGAGCAAGCGCGCGCCGGTGTTGAAGCGCGCCAGCATCAGCTTCACCAGCATGGCGATCGCGCCCAGGCTCAGTACCGTCTCTGCGATGCCCGGCGCGAACAACAAGCCGACGTAGGCCAGGGTCCACACCGGCGCCCAACGCCAGCCGACGATCGCCGGCGGCGATTCGGGCGGACGCGCGCCGGCCCAGTGCACGGGATCGGCCACGCCTTCGCCGCTCGCGGCCGCGTCAGGGGGTGTCGACGAGTTCGGCATAGACGGCAAGCGTGGCCTCCTGCATCGCCCGCAGGGAAAACGCCATCGTATCCACTGCCGCCGGCGCTTGCGTTAGCAATTCGCAAGCCGCGTCGTGCAAGGCGCGCTGATCGAACGCGGCGACCGCGCCGCGCGGCTGCAGCCGCGCGAGCAGTTCGCCGACGCCGCCGTGATCCCAGCCCAGCACCGGCCGGCCGACCGACAAGGCTTCGATCACGGTGCGGCCGAAGGCTTCGGGTTTGCGCGACAGCTGCAGCACCAGATCGCTGGCGGCGTAGGCGCGCGCGATCGCATCGGTCGGCGGAGTCAGCGCGATCGCCGCATCGATGCCCAAGGCCTGCGCCTGCGCCTCGAGTTCGGCGATATAGGCCTCGCGCCCGTCGGCGCGCGCGCCGGGCAGCCACAGGCGCGCATCGCGCCCGTTGGCGCGCAGCGCGGCCAGCAGAGTCAGCGCATCGGCATGGCCTTTCAGGCGGGTGCCGCGGCCGGGCAACAGCAGCAGCGGGCCGTCGCCGGCCAGGGCTGGATGCAGCGATGCGGCCCAGGCGCGCGCTTGCGGATCGGGCGACGGCGCGCGCGCGAACGCGGCCGGATCGATACCGCGCGGAATCACCCGCAGAATGTCGGTATCGGTGTCGGGGTAATGCTGCAGCACGTAGTCACGGACCGTGTCCGATACGCAGATCACCCGCTCGCCGCGGGTCATCACCGCGCTGTAGCGCGACGGCGAATTCAAGCCGTGGACGGTGGTGACCCAATGCGGCCGCGCCGATTCGGGCAGGCCGCGCCAGGCCATCAGGCCGATCCAGGCCGGCAGGCGCGAGCGCGCATGCACCAGGTCGACGCCGAGCTGCGTCCATAGCCGGCGCAGCGCGAACACGTGCAGCAAGGTCGACGGCGACTTGCGTCCGATCGTCAGTTCGATGTGTTCGGCGCCGGACGCGAGCAAGCGCGGCACCAGGCGGCCGCCGGCGGAGACGACGATGGCGCGATGACCGGCGCACACCAGCGCCTCGGCGATTTCCAGGGTGGAGCGTTCGACCCCGCCGGATTCCAGCGCCGGCAGCAACTGCATCACCGTCAGCCGGCGCGCGTGGGTCGGCTGCGGGAGCGTCATGGCCGCTGGGTCAGTCGTCGACCAGGGTGAAATGCGAGCCGCAGTACGGGCACAGGCATTCGCGCTCGGCTTCGATCGGCAGGTACACGCGCGGATGCGAGTTCCACAGCGCCATCGACGGCAGCGGGCAGCTCAGCGGTAGATCGGCGCGGGTGACGGTGTAGCGCAGATCGGCGCTGGCCTGGGTGGGATGGGCGTTGGCTGCGGTGGTCATGGGGGGACTACGGATGGCGACGCGGGCGGGCAGTTTAGCAGTGTTGGGGGGCTGGGCCGGGGCGCGGGGCATGTGGGTTCGCTTTCGGGTGAGGCTAAAAGCGAATCCCCCCTGCCCCCCTTTTCCAAAGGGGGAAAAGCAACTGCAGCGGCGTGACCTTGGCGGACCGTGAGCCGCGACGACACCCACCTACCGGGTTCCCCCCCTTGCAAAAGGGGGGCCAGGGGGGATTCGCTTTTGCTTTGCAGCTTTTGCTCCAACCACTCAACCCGCCGGCAACTCAAACCAAAGCACATCCGCCGCCGTATCACCTAGCCCAATCAACACCCGCTCGCCGGATTCCTCCCGGAACCCCACCGCATCGCCGGCCTCGAGCACGCGCCCGTCGACCTCGACCCGCCCTTGCGCCACCTGCAGCCAATACCAGCGCCCGCCCTCCAGCGTGCGCCGCGCACTGACCCCGGCGCCCAAGCTCAACGAATACAGCAACAGATCCTGCCGAATCGGCAGACCGCCATGCGCGCCATCGCGCGATGCGCGCAGCACGAACTCGCCGTCGCGATCCAGCGGCGCATCGCTGTGCGCATACGCCGGCTGCGCATTCAAGCGGTCGGATTGAACCCAGATCTGCAGAAAATGCACCGGCTCGGTCTGCGAGGCGTTGTACTCGCTGTGCTCCACGCCGTGACCGGCGCTCATCCACTGCAAGGTGCGAGGGCCGATCACGCCGCCCCCGCCGCTGCTGTCCTGATGCGCCAGCGCGCCGCTCAGCACGTAGCTGAGGATTTCCATGTTGGCGTGGCGGTGCGGGGCGAAGCCCGCGCCGGGATCGACGCGGTCTTCGTTGATCACCCGCAGACAGCCGAAGCCCATCCAGGCCGGATCGTAATAGCCGCCAAACGAAAACGTGTGGCGGCTGTCGAGCCAGCCGGCCTGGACGCGGCCGCGGGCGCCGGAGAGACGTTCGATGATCATGCCGAACAGTTTATCGGTTCGGCCTTGCGACGGCTCAGGGCTTGGGCACGATCGCTTCGGTGGTGATGCGGATCTTGATCTCGTCGCTGACGTTCGGCACGTACTTGGCGATGCCGAAATCGCTGCGCTTGAGCGTGGTGGTGGCGTCGAAACCGGCCGCCGCGCGCTTGGCCATCGGCTGCTCGCCGATCTTGTTGATGGTCACGTCCAGCACCGCCGGCTTGGTCACGCCGTGCACGGTCAGGTCGCCGGTGACCTTGAGCTTCTTGGCGCCGGCCGCTTCGACCTTGGTGCTCTTGAAGGTGATGGTCGGGTACTTGGCGGCGTCGAAGAAATCCGCGCTCTTGAGGTGTTCGTCGAAGTCGGCGACGTGCGAATCCAGGCCGTCGAGCGGAATGGTCACCTCGACCTTGGACGCGGCCGGCTTGGCCGGATCGTAGGTGATGCTGCCGTCGACCTTGCCGAAATGCGCGACCGGGTTGGAGAAGCCGAAGTGGCTCCAGCTGGCGACCACGTCGGTGTGGTTCGGATCGATCTTGTAGGTCAGGGCGGCGGCGCTGGCGGTGCCGGCGAACGCCAGGCCGAGGGCGGCGGCGAGCAGGATACGCTTCATGAGGGAACTCCTGGATCTGGGTTTGGGAAGGGACGTGCTCGGGGTGTTTCGCTGAAAACCAACAAAAACAATCGGGTGAATATTCGCCGGGGCACTATCGCGCAGGTGGCGCTAACCGGATGTATCCGCGCCGCGAAACCGTGGCCGCCGGCACGCCTCAGTCGATGCGCGCGGCCTCGTCGAACGGCAGGCGCGGCGAGCGCGGGAACAGTTGGGCGTGATCGCCGGCGCCCAGATTGATCAGGAAGTTGGACTTGATCTTGGTGCCGGCGAAGAAGGCCTCGTCGACCTTGGCGTTGTCGAAGCCCGACATCGCGCCGGTGTCCAGGCCCAGGGCGCGCGCGGCCAGGATCAGGTAGGCGCCCTGCAGGCTGCCGTTGCGGAACGCGGTGGTGTTGATCGCGGCGTCGTTGCCGGCGAACCAGCTGCGCGCGTCGTCGTGCGGGAACAGGTACGGCAGCTTTTCGTAGAACTCCAGATCGTGGGCGACGATCACGGTGACCGGCGCGGCCAGGGTCTTGGCCAGGTTGCCGGGCGACAGCGCCGGGGCCAGCTTTTCCTTGGCGTCCTGGGATTTGACGAACACGAAGCGCGCCGGCGAGCCGTTGGCGCTGGTCGGGCCCCACTTCACCAGATCGTAGAGCTGGCGCAGCGTCTCGTCGCTGACCTCGCCGCCGAGCACGTTGTGGGTGCGGGCGGTGCGGAACAGCTGATCGAGCGTCTGGTCGTCAAGAGCCTTGGACATCGTCTTCTCCGTGGGGCTGCCATGCTTGGCAAAGTGGTCGGGAGACGGAAGTGTAGAGTCTCGATCGGACCGCTAGACCGCCACTCCCGGAACGGATTGACTGCATCTGTGCAACGAAACGGCTTTTCCGCGAAGACTGACCCCATTTCTGCAACCTGGATCCTGACCGACGGCCACGCCGGCAATCAGCGCCAGGCCAGCGCCCTGTCCCAGGCGCTGGGGCGGGCGGCCACCGACTGGACCTTGCAGCCGCGCGCGCCCTGGCGCTGGCTGGCGCCGCGCCGGCTGCCCGGCGCCGAGCGCGCCTTCGGTCCCGACTTCGTCCGCGCCCTGAGCGCGCGCCCACGCCTGGCGATCGGCTGCGGCCGCCAGGCCGCGCTGGCCACCCGATTGCTGCGCGGCCAGGGCTGCGCGGCGGTGCAGATCCTCGACCCACGCATCGATCCGGCCCATTGGGACCTGGTGATCGCGCCCGAACACGACGGCCTGCGCGGCGGCAACGTCATCACCCTGCTCGGCAGCCTCAACCCGGTCGACGACCTGTGGCTGGCGGGCGCGCGCAGGGCATTTCCGGCGTTCGGCGCCCTGCCCGGACCGCGCACCGCCCTGCTGCTCGGCGGCCCGAGCGCGCACGCGGCGTTCGATCAGGCCGCGTTCGACAGCCTGGCGGTGCAGCTGCAGGCCTTGCTCGAACGCGAAGGCGGCAGCCTGCTGGCGACGACCTCGCGGCGCACCCCGGTCGAGATCCGCGCGCGCCTGCGCGAACGCCTGGCGCGGCTGCCGCGGGTGTCGTGGTACGAGCCCGGCGAAGGCACCAACCCCTACCCCGGCCTGCTCGGCTGGGCCGACCGCATCGTCTGCACCGCCGACTCGGTCAACATGCTGTCGGAGGCCGCGGCCACCTGCGTGCCGGTGTTCGCGTTCGGCGTCGAGCGCGTCGACGGCCGGCCGCGGCGTTTCATCGACAGCCTGCTGAGCCTGGGCCGGGTGCGCGTGTTCGATCAATCGCTGCTGGCCTATCCGGTGGTGCCGCTGCGCGAGACCATGCGGGTGGCGCAGGAGGTTCGGCAACGGCTCGCGCTGCGGGATTGATCGCGCGGGTTGTCGGTCGAGATGCCCCTCGAATAATCGACGAGGTTACGAGGTCCCCCTGTAGGAACGGCGTAAGCCGCGACCGCGAAACTTCGTCCACGTCGAAGCGCTGATGTCCTGCGTGAGAATCGGCGTTGCGCCGTAGCCGCGATGTCGCGGTCGCGGCTCACGCCGCTCCTACAGGGGGTGCCCGCAATCGCCTCAGCCGATCCGGCGGCGCGGGTCGGCGAAGCTGCCGATGAAGCGCAACTCGTTGTACAGCCGGCCCGGCGTGTCTTCGTGAAAGCTGCAGTGATCGTAGTAGTACAACGCATTGCCTTCGGTCACGCCGAGCGCATGGCAACGCGCGAGGATCGCCTGCTCGGTCTCGATCGCGTTGACGCCCACTTCCCTGACCAGGCGTTCGACCGGAATTACTTCGTTGCCGGCGGTGCGCCAGGCGGCGAAGAAATCCGAGTCGATGAAGTCGCACCCCAGATCGCGGTGCGCGGGGCAACCGGAACCGCGCGATTCCATGCCGTCGGTGTAGCGGTTGAAGTCGTCGAGCGACTGCGTCGACGTCCCCATCCAGACCGAAATCACGCCGCGGGTGGTGTCGTCGATCATGGGCGGGGGTCCTGGGGCTGCGGCTCGGGCGGCGTGACCTTAGCACCGCCGCGGGTCGATCGCGATCCGGGCACGAGCATCGGGCGAAAGCTCCGATGTCTGTTCAAAGCCTAGGCCTGTTCGAACACCAGTCCCTGCCCGGCCACCGCCGCGCGGATCGCCGCGCGCGCCGTCTCCACCTCCGCGTCCGGCGCGATCCGTCGCGCGCGCCGATCCAAGGTGCAATCCAGGCCGCGCGACAGCAAGGTCGCATGCGCGGCCAACAGCGACGCCGCGGTCGCGTCGTCGAAGGCGCCGATCGCATGCGCGGTGTCGATCAAGCCGGCGGTGTCGCGCGGCGCCAGCAGCGCCGCGTGCCGCCGCGCGTCGCGCAGCACCAACGCCTGCAACAGGAACTCCAGATCGACCAATCCGCCTTCGCCCTGCTTGAGATCGAACGCCGCCGCATCGCTGCGATCGAGTTCGGCGCGCATGCGCCGGCGCATCGCGCCGACGTCTTCGTAGACCTTGGCCGGATCGCGTTCGCTCGCCAGGGTCTGCGCGCGCACCGCTTCGAAGCGTTCGCCCAACGCGGCATCGCCGGCGACGAAGCGCGCGCGCACCAGGGCCTGATGCTCCCAGGTCCAGGCGCGCTCGCGCTGGTAGTCGGCAAAGCTCGCCAATGACGACACCAGCAGGCCCTTGGCGCCATCGGGCCGCAACCGCACATCGATGTCGAACAAGCGTCCGCCCGCGGTCACCGCGCCGAGCAGGGCGACGATTTTCTGCGCCAGGCGCGCGAACCAGCGCGGCGCGTCGAGGGCGCGCGCGCCGTCGGAGCTTGCCGGTTCAGAGCTCGCCACTTCCGCGCCCGCTGCGGCCGCGGGCAAGTCGTACAGAAACACCAGATCCAGATCCGAACCGAAGCCCAGTTCCTCGCCGCCGAGGCTGCCGTAACCGAGCACGGCGAAACGCGCGCCCGGCACCCGGCCATGCGCGGCGGCGACTTCCTGCTCGGCCAGGCGCAATACCCGCGCGGCCACGCCGTCGGCGAGCCAGGCCAGCTGACGCGCGCTGTCCTGCGCCGATTGGCGGCCGTCGCGCAGCGCCATCGCGATGCGGAAACTCAGCGACTGGCGCACTTCGTTGAGCGCCTGCAAGGTCAGTTCGGTGTCGTCGCCGCCATCGACCTCGGCGCAGGCCGCGAGCAATTCCTCGCGGCGCGGCAAGGGACCGACCACGCGCGCGTCGAGCAATTCGTCCAGCAACAAGGGATGCGAAGCCAGCCGCTCGGCCAGCAAGGCGCTGCGCGACACCACTTCGATCAGACGCGACAACGCCGCCGGCTGTTCGTCGAGCAAGGCCAGATACGCGCTGCGGCGCAATACGTTGTGCAGCAGCGCCAGCAGCCGCTTGAGCGCGAGCATCGGTTGCGACGACGACGCGGTGCCTTGCAGCAAGGCCGGCAACACCCGGTCCAGGCGCGTGCGCGCGGCATCCGACAGGCCGCGCACGCCGGGGCTGCGGGCGAAGTCGCGCAACACTGTGTCGGCATCGGCGGCGGCATCGAACCCGGCGTCGGCCAGGATCGTCGCATCGCCGGCCTCGGGCAGCGCGTTCCAGTACGCGGTCAGCGCATCGGGCGCGGCGCGGCGGCGGCGCGGCGCGAGCAAGGCGTCGAATTCGGCGGTGATGCGTTCGCGGCGACGTTCCAGATCGCTCAGCAACGCGGCCCAGTCGGCATAGTCCAGGCCGGCGGCGATACGTTCGCGATCGGCCTGCAGGCTCGGCAAGGCGTGGGTCTGCGCATCGCGCAGCATCTGCAGGCGGTTTTCCAGGCGGCGCAGGAAACGGTAGTCGTCGCCGAGCGCGGCGCCGGCCTCGTCGCTGATCTGCCGTTGCGCGATCAATTCGCGCAGCGCCGGCAACAGACGGCGTCCGCGCAGTTCGGCCTCGCGCCCGCCGCGGATCAGCTGCAAGGCCTGCACCAGGAATTCGATTTCGCGGATGCCGCCGGGCCCGCGCTTGATGTCGTCGGCGAGTTCCTTGCGCGCGACCTCGGCGCTGATCGCGGCCTTCATCGCGCGCAGGCCGTCGAGCGCGCCGAAATCCAGATAGCGCCGGTACACGAACGGACGCAGGCTATCGAGAAAGCGTTCGCCGGCCTGCGCATCGCCGGCGACCGGACGCGCCTTCTGCCAGGCGTAACGCTCCCAGTCGCGGCCTTCGCGCTGGAAGTACTGCTCCATCGCCGCGAACGACCAGGCCACGCGGCCGGCGTTGCCGTACGGACGCAGACGCAGGTCGACGCGATGGCAGAAACCTTCGGCGGTGAGCTCGTCGAGCAGGCGCGCGAGCTGCTGACCGAGCTTGGCGAAATAGGTTTCCGCATCGAGCGCGCGCGCGGCGTCGCGGCCGTCGAATTCGGTGCTGCCGTCGTGTTCGTAGGCGTAGACCAGATCGACATCGGAACTGAAATTGAGTTCGCCGCCGCCGAGCTTGCCCAGGCCGAACACGACCAATCCCACCTGTTGCCCGTCGGGCGTGCGGATCACCCCGTGACGCTGGGCGAATTCGTCCTCCAGCGCCTGCAGCGCGGTGCGCAGGCAGACCTCGGCCAGATGGGTGCTGCCCGCGAGCGTGTCCTCGACGCTGTCCAGGCCGAGCGCGTCGCGCCAGATCAGCCGGGTCGAACCGGCGCTGCGGTACCGGCGCAGGCGCGTGCCCCAGTCGGCGCGATGCTCGTTATCGAGTCGCGGCGGCGGCAGCGGCGCGGCGCCGTCGTCGGCCGCCAGCGTCAGCAGCACATCGGGCTGGCGCACCAGCGTGTCGATGGCGAAATCGCTGACCACGGCGATGCGCGCGAGTCGCGCGAGCAACGACGGCTCGTCGAGCGCGGCCGACAGCTGCGGCGAAGCGGCGCGCAAGCGCGCGATGGCGCGTTCGACCTGAGCGGATTCGAAAATGGTGCGATCGGTGGAAGCCATCGAAGTTGCGAATGCGGACGTGCGCGGATGATCGCATGACGATGACAATGGCCGACGCGTGCGCGACCGCGACGGTGTTTAGTCGCCGCGATATCGCGATCGCCCCCTGTAGGAGCGGCGCAAGCCGCGACCGCGTCACCGCGATCACGGCGAAACCCTCGGCTCGGCCCGAGGACACGCCACGCGGCTTCGGCGACCGGCCCAAACCCACCGCAAAACCCCAGCCAATAAAAAAGCCCGCTTCCGGTAGAACCGGTAGCGGGCTTTGCTCCCTCCCCCACGTCGGGATGCGGGGCGATCGTGAAGGAAGCGTTATCCCCTTTGCACGCTGCACTGCAAAACAGAACTAACCGGTTCATTTGAAACGCCCGGAGCCGATCCCGAACGCTTATGCCGAAAGCTAATAACGGCAGGGCTGTTACCGATGACATCGAATTCGCCGCTGTGACGCGCCGCCGGCTCGCCGGCTTCGCCCCGACAAAACTGAACAGGCGAAGCCGCCCACGGTTTGCGCCGAACCGCGCCGGCAGCACGCTGGCCGCCGGCCCGCGCTTGTGGCCGCGATGGCCTGAGCGGCATGCTGCCTGCGTTAACTCGCTAGCCGCCCAGAAGCGAGCCCCCACGGAGCGAGCCGCCCCCGCGGCCGCCCCACGCGTTCCAAGGAGGAGACGCATGCCCCGTCCGTCGCATTGCCTCCCTCGCCGCGCGTGGTGGCTGCCGTTGTGCGGCGGCCTGCTGAGCGCCTGCGCCGGCCTGCCGGCTCCGTCCGACCCCAACACCGACGCCAACACCCGATCCACCCAGGAGTTCCCCATGACCACCACCGCCTCTCCATCGACCCCGCTGTCCGGCGAAGACGTCAGCCGGCGCGTGTTGAAGCTGATCGGCAGCCTGCGGTCCAACGCCGACCTCACCGCAGAACATCTGGAGCGGCACACCGGCCTGCGCATGCAGCGCGCCGACAGCGGCGACGGCTCGTTCGGCGCCGGCGCGGCGATCGACGCCGACTGGTCGTACAACCTGCTCGTCAGCCCCAAGCTGGGCGAACCGCGCCAGCAACTGACCTTCGATTTCGCCCGCACCGGCGACCCGGCCGCGCCGATGACCGCGGTGTGCGCGCTGGATTTCGACGATTACGCGCGCGCGCTCAAGGACATGGGCTTCCAGGACAGCCCGACCTACGCCGAGCACGGCCGCCTGAGTTACTGGAACTTCCGCGGCCCGGTCAGCTTGCGCGTGTTCGTCGAAGGCGAGTCTAACGATTCGCCCGAAACGATCAGCCATCGCTGCGTCAAAACCATCACCGTCGAATAAGACCAGCGGTCCGCAGGCCAGGAGGCCGCCATGTCGCCCAAACCCATCAGCGCCGATCTGCAGAAACTGATCGACGATTTCGGCAAGCAGCCCGGCGTCAGCGCCAACGCGGTGAAGAACCTCAGCGACACCATCAAGGGGTCGCCGGTGTTGACCGACCAGTTGAACGGCGCGGTCGCCGCGGGTCATCTCAAATCGTTCAAGGCCCTGACCGACCCGAACATGGGCGGCTCGTACAACGGCGGCACCCAGGCCATGTCGCTGCCGGTCGCCGGGCTGGACGCCAACTTCGACAAGGGCGAAATCACCTTCGTGCTCGGCCACGAAGTGCAGCACGGCTACAACCGCGGCGCGCGCGACGCGGTGCGCTCGACCTTCTACGCCGAAGCCGAAGCGCTGGCCAAGAACCCGGCCGCGGTGCACGACTACACCCCGCTGTTGACCAAGGTGATCGAAGGCGACCGGGTCAACGAATCCACCGCCAACATCGCCGGCTGGAACGCGCTGGTCAGCGCGGCCAAGGAAGCCAAGCCCGCCGCCACGCTGGGCGATGTTTACAACATGCAGCCCGGCCGCGCCGCGGACTTCATCGCCCGCACCGGCACCGCGCCCAACTACGCCTACGCCGCGCGCGACGGCCTGACCTTGAGCGCGGACCTGACCATCGCGGTCAATCCGGCCAACACCGCCGGCATGGCCAAGCATTTCTACGATTTGCCGCCGGCGCAGACCCGCCTGGGCCATGGCGGCAATTCCGATTACCCCAACTATCACGGCTCGATCTACGTGCCGATGATCAGCCAGTGGGAGCAGGCCCACGGCCGCACCGCCGAAGGCGGCAAGCCGCAGGTCCACATCAACATGAAGGCGCTGCACCTCGATCGCGAAATCATGGAGACCAACGGCCTCAACCTGGGCGCGGCCGCGACCGTGCAGCCGTATTACGACACCAGCACCGCGCCGCCGACCCAGGCCAGGTTCCACCACACCATCGACACTCACTTGCCGGTGCGCGATCCGATCGCGCCGGGTGTTGATGCGACGGCGCCGGGACACGCCGAACGCTCCCAAGCCGAACGCGCCGCGCCGGCGAGCGCGGGCCATCGCGATCAAACCCTGATCGGCGACATCCGCGACAAGGTCCAGGCCGAATTCGCGCGTCACGGCAGTCCCTTGTCCGAACCCGACGCCGAGCGGGTCGCGGCGGCGCTGGCGGTGCAAGCCAAGACCGCCGGCATCGGCAGCGGCGATCACGTGGTGCTGAGCGTCGACCCGGCGACCAAGGAAGTCGGCAAGACCGTGTTCCTGGTCAAGGGCGAACTCGACAGCCCCTCGCACACCCGCGTCAGCGCCTCGCCGCAACAGGCGCCGGCGACCGAGGAGTCGCTGCGCCAACTCGACGCGATCGGCCCGGCCGGTCCGGCGCAGGCCGCGCCGCAAGCCGCGAAGACGATGCAGCACTGACCCGGCATCGGGTTTTCCGTTGAGCTCACCCGGCCCCCGCGGCGACGCGGGGGGCGTGCCTCGCGCCGCGCTGGCCTGCCGCGCGGGCTTTCGCCGTTGATCAAGCGAGCGCGCCGACTCCGCCGAAGGAGACGCCGTTCTCAATGCCGAGCCGGCAGCACGGCGCAGCGCGATCGCGTTCTCAGTTCCAGCGATCCCGCCGCCGTGCGAACGGAGCGAACCATCAGCAGCACCGTCGATGCGGCCAACGCGCGGTTTTTCCGCGATCCGGCGGACGCGCACGACGCGCAACAGGGGCCATGACCGAACCGCAACAACGCAGCCGCACGCAACGGCGCGGCGCGTGCGCACGCGCGTGTCATTCACTCGCGGCCATCGCCGGCGCCGTCACCGCATTCCTCTCATTCCATCAGGAGCCCAGCATGGAACGCCTTTCTTCGATTTCCGCCGTCCGATCGCGATCGCGCAGTCCGCTCGCGCTGGCGCTGTGCGTGCTCATCGCCGCGCCCATGACCCTGCCCGCGCAGGAAAAACCCGCCTCGCGCGACCTCGAACAGCCGGTGTTCGCGCGCATGCTGCGCTCCAGCGACGAGGTCAAACCCTTGCTGAGCCTGACCGAGGCCGGCGCCAAGCCGCTGGACACGCGCGAAGCCAGGCTCGACCTGCGCATCGCCTTCACCACCTCGAAAATCTGGGATCCCAACAGCCAGAAGTTCGACACGGTCAAGCTGCGCTCCTACCAAAGCCCGGGCACCAATCCCGAGGTGCCGTTCCTCGCGCCGACCATCGTCACCTCGCCCGGCGAAACCGTGCGCGTCGCGCTCGACAATCAATTGCCGCCGCAGCCCGACTGCCATCCGGCCGACATCAACGTCCCGCATTGCTTCAACTCGACCAACCTGCATTCGCACGGCCTGTGGGTCAGCCCGACCGGCAACAGCGACAACGTGCTGCTGACCCTGCGGCCCGGAGTGAAGTTCGAATACGAGTACAACCTGCCCGCCGACCATCCGGCCGGCACCTTCTGGTATCACCCGCATCTGCACGGCTCGACCGCGCTGCAGGTGTCCAGCGGCATGGCCGGCGCGCTGCTGGTGCGCGGCGAGCGCCTGCCGTCCAGCAACCGCACCGGCGACATCGACACCTTGCTGCGCGATCCGGCCGGCGCGGCGATGCCCGAACGCCTGCTGATCTTCCAGCAGGTCGCCTATGCCTGCCGCGACGGCGACGGCAAGATCAAGACCGATGCAAAAACCGGCTTCTGGACCTGCGGCGAGAAGGACATCGGCGAGATCGAAAAATACGACGATCAGTTCGGCTTCGGCGTGTGGCAGAAATCCGGCCGCCACACCAGCATCAACGGCACCGTGCTGCCGACCTTCGACGACCTGGTCGCCGGCCGCATCGAACGCTTGCGCCTGCTGCATGCCGGCGTGCGCGACACCGTCAACCTGCAGTTCCGCGAGATGAAGACGGCCTCGGCCAGTATCGAAGGCCTGTCCGGCGCGGCATTGGAAAATTGGGTCACCGCCAACTGCACCGGCGCGCCGCTGAAGCAATTCGAAGTCGCCAGCGACGGCCTGACCCACGCCAAGACCATCGTCAAGACCGAGAACATGCTGCAGCCCGGTTACCGCAGCGATGCGCTGGTGGTGTTTCCGAAGGCCGGCAAGTACTGCGTGCTAGATGCCTTCGCGCCGGCCAGCGCCAGCATCACCAACGCCGCCGAGGACCGTCAGCTGCTCGGTATCGCCGACGTCACCGGCGATGCGAAGGTCGCCGATGTCGAAGCCTACGTGACCGATGCGCTGGTCGCTTCGGCGCAAAAGCGCATGCCCGAGGGCGTGCGCGAAGCCATCGTCGCCGGCTTGCGCGATCGTCTGCGCCTGGATGCGTTCGTCCCGCACAAGACCATTACCAAGGACGAGGTGAACGGCAAGGGCCAGACGGTGGCGTTCGACATCAAGGACAAGATCGTCGATGGCAAGAAGGTCGGCGACATCTACCTGGTCGACGGCAAGCCCTACGATCCGGGCGCCGCGCGCGATCTGATCCTCGGCCAGACCGAAGAGTGGCACCTGACTTCGCTGCGCGGCGGTCACCCCTTCCACATTCACGTCAATCCGTTCCAGATCGTCAGCATCCTGGACCCGGACGGCAAGGAAGTCAGCGTCACCGGCGACCTCGACAAGAACGGCAAGGTCATCGATCCGCAGTACGCGAATCTGCAGGGCACCTGGAAGGACACCTTGTTCGTCAAGAACGGCTACAACCTGTACGTGCGTACCCGTTATGAGCGCTACATCGGCGAGTACGTCCTGCATTGCCACATCCTCGATCACGAGGACCAGGGCATGATGCAGAACGTGCGCGTGCTGGTGCCCGACGGCAAGGGCGGCGGGATTTCGGCCACGAGCCACCACTAAGGCCGGCGATGCGGCCTGCCGTAGCAGCGGCAGGCCGCATTCGATGATGACGTCCGAGCCGCGATTGCGCGGTTAGTCGGGCATGGCGGTCGCGGCTCGTGACCGAAGGAAATCCCTGTGGGACCCCGCTCCTACAGTCGGAAACGCAGCAACGTCCAGTTCACAGCGATAACGCGATAGCCCCTGTAGGAGCTGCGTAAGCTGCGACCGCGCAACTTCGCCCACTTCGCTGGTCGCGGCTTGCGCCGCTCCTACAGTCGGAGACGTAGCAACGCCCAGCTCGCAGCGATAACGCGACAGCCCCTGTAGGAGCTGCGCAAGCTGCGACCGCGCAACTTCGCCTACCTCGCCGGTCGCGGCTTACGCCGCTCCTACAGTCGCAAACGTGGCAATCCCCAGCTCACAGCGATAACGCGATAGCCCCTGTAGGAGCTGCGCAAGCTGCGACCACGCAACTTCGCCTACCTCGCCGGTCGCGGCTTACGCCGCTCCTACAGTCGCAAACGTGGCAACCCCCTGCTCACAGCGTTAACGCGATAGCCCCTGTAGGAGCTGCGCAAGCTGCGACCACGCAACTTCGCTTACCTCGCCGGTCGCGGCTTGCGCCGCTCCTACAGTCGGAAGCGTGGCAACGCCCAGCTCGCAGCAATAACGCGACAGCCCCTGTAGGAGCTGCGCAAGCTGCGACCGCGCAACTTCGCTTACCTCGCCGGTCGCGGCTTGCGCCGCTCCTACAGTCGGAGACGTAGCAACGCTCAGCTCACAGCGATAACGCGATAGCCCCTGTAGGAGCTGCGTAAGCTGCGACCGCGCAACCGCGCCTACCGCGCCGTCACCGCTTCCCGCTCTTCTCGTACTGCGCCATATCCACCCGCAAAATCCGCCGCAACTCCAGGATGGCCTGCGGCGTCTCCTGCACGCTGTGGCCGGACACGATCACCTTCTCCGACAGCGCGCCATCCAGATGCGCGCTGCGGTACGGCACCGCGCCGTCGCTGGATTGCGGCAACGCGATCTTCGGATCGCGCTGGCCGACGATGGTGTGATACGGCAGGCCGGCTTCGATCGGCAGGTTCTCGGTGCTGCGCATGAACAAGGAATTCGGACTCAGATCGTCCGGCCCGGTCGGCGGACGGCCCTTGCGGAAGCCGATCTTCTGCAACTCGTCCTGATCGACCTTGGTGCGTTGCGCCAGTTCGGCGGTCTCGCGCAGGACATCGAACGGCAGCCGGATCAGCTTGCGCACCATCCGCAGCGGCCAACCGTCGGTGACCACCGCGCCGCGATGCGGCGAGGCCAGGAACACCACCCGGCCGAACTGCGGCATCGGCTGAAACACGGTCAGCACGCGCACCAACGGCTCCTTGCGCAGACGCTGCGCGGCGGCCGGATCGAAGGCCTTGAGCGTTTCGTCGAGCACCCGCTCGCCGCTGTCGCTGACCAACAGCCGCGAAATCACCCCGCCCATGCTGTGACCCACCAACACCGCGTCGCGACTGGCGACATCGTCGCCCTCGGGATCGTAATGCTTGAAGGTCTTGTCCAGCGCCGAGGCGATCGCAGCGCGATTGGACAGGATGCCGATATTGGTCGGATAGAACACCTGCCACAGCTGATAGTGCTTGCGCAGCGCTTCGTCGCCGAGGATCTCGTTGGCGAGGTTGACCCAGGCCTCCGGGCTGCTGGCCAGGCCATGCACCAGCACGATCACCCGCTTGTTCGGATCGTAAGGCTGGTTGAGGTAGATGCGCGGCTTGAACGCGCGCGCCTGCTTGGGCCGCAACAGACTCGACAGACTCAACCGCGCCAGTTCCGAACGCGCCAGCCACACGCCGTAGGCGGCCGAATAATTCGCCGCCAGCGGCACCTTGCGCCCGCCGATGGTTTCGCTGTCGATGCGATACGGGTTGTACACGTCCATGCTGGCCTGATCGCTCGCCAGCACCGCGTCCAGGCTGTCGCCGTTGAAGCGCAGGGTCGCGGTCACCGGCAGATAGCGAGTATCGCGATACGGCGTGTCGTCGGCGCTGGCTTCGTCGGCCGGCGTGACCGGCGCCGGCGACGGCGCGCGCCGCGGAAACACCGCGACCAGGCCGGTACCGAAACCGTCGCGGCGGTACACCGCGCGCAGATTGTCGAAGCCGAGCGTGTCGGAGGCGAGCAATGCCTCGGGTTGCTGGCTGATCTCCGAGGCTTCGTAACCGTGCAGGCCGATGCCGAGATTCAGACCGCCGACCTGCAACGGCGAACTGCCGACCCGACCGCGGCTGGCTTCGAACGCGGCCTGCGCGACCACATCGACCGCGCGGTTGTAGTACTGCAGCACGCGTTGCTGGCGCGCTTCGAACACGCGCTGCTCGGGCGTGCGCGCGGTCAGGAACAGGTAGGCGTAGGCATAGCGCGCGGTCTCGACCGCGGCGCGGGTGCGCTCGTCGGTGGCGACCTGGCCCGCGACCGCCGCGCTGGCGTCGACCGCCGCCGCGTCGCCCGCTTCGATCGCAGTGGCCTTGCGCCGCGACAGGCCCGCGCTCTCTGCGGCCTTGCTGACCGTCGCCGGCGCGGCGTTCATGCGCAGCAGTTGCAGCTCCGACGCCGTCGCCAGCCACGATTCGCCCGATGCGAGCGGCCGCAGTTGTTCGATGCACGGCGCCGGATCGCGCGAACACAGCTCCGGGTCGAGCCCGGCCGAACCCAGCGCGGTCGCCGACGCGGTGCTCAGCTTGCCGCCGTTGAGCGCGTCGAGATTGCGCTCGGCGGCGATATCGCCGAACGCGCGTTCCTTGACCTTGACCACCGCGCAGCCGCTGCCCAGCAAGATGAGGAGGCTCGTCAGGACGAGGGCGGTCGAGCGCAGGGGCATGCTGGGTCCGGGGGGAAGTTTGAAGGGCATTGTCGAGGACACAGTGGGTCGAGTTGATCGGCTTCAGGGCGATTGGAGCATTGAGAGGACGAGGTTAGCGTCCACAGATTAGGGATTCATAAGACCGCCCGCATCCAGGCGTTCGGCCGTATCGATGCGAGGTCGATGCAGGGTGAGCGCCCGGCCCCGGTTCCGCCGGGTCCGGGACCGCGCGCGCCGGCATCACCGCGAACGCCGTCGCGGCCGCAGATAACGGGCCAAGTGCTCGCCGGTGACCGACCCGGACGCCTTGACCAGTTCGGCCGGCGTCCCCTGGAACACCACCCGCCCGCCGTCGCGCCCCGCGCCCGGCCCCATGTCGACGATCCAGTCGGCCTGCGCGATCACTTCCAGATTGTGCTCGATCACGATCAGGGTGCTGCCGTTGTCGAGCAAGCGCTCCATCAGCCGCAACAGACGCTCGATGTCGGACATGTGCAGGCCGGTGGTGGGTTCGTCCAGCACATAGGTCTCGCCGCGTTTTTCCAGTTCGGTCGCCAGCTTGATGCGCTGGCGCTCGCCGCCCGACAGCGTGCTGAGCGGCTGGCCCAGGGACATATAACCCAGGCCGACTTCTTCGACATGCGCGAGGATCGCCTGCAACGGCGGCGCGTCGAACACAGCGCGCGCTTCGCTCACGCTCAGGCGCAGCACCTCGTCGATGCTCAGGCCGCGCCAGGTGTAGGCCAGCACTTCGTCGGTGAAGCGACGGCCCTGGCAGGCTTCGCAGACGCTTTCGATCGGGTCCATGAAGGCCAGGTCGACCTGGGTGATGCCCAGGCCCTTGCACACCGGGCAGGCGCCGGTCGAGTTGGCGCTGAACAAACCGGCGTCGACGCCGTTCTCTTCGGCGAACAAGCGCCGGATCGGATCGAGCAGACCGGTGTAGGTCGCGGTGTTGGAACGCCGCGACGCGGTCAGCGCGCCCTGATCGATGCACACGGTGTCGGGGTATTCGCGCGAAAACACGCCGTTGATCAGCGAACTCTTGCCGGAACCGGCGACGCCGGTGACCACGGTCATCACCCCGACCGGCAGATCCACATCGACCTTGCGCAGATTGTGCAGGCTGGCCTTGCGCAGCGGCAGCCAGCCCGTGGGTTCGCGCAGTCGCGTCTTCAATCGCGGACGTCGCGCGATATGGCGTCCGGTCAGGCTGCCGCAGGCGGCCAATCCGGCCAGGTCGCCCTGATAGACCACCTGCCCGCCGTCGCGGCCCGCGCCCGGCCCCATGTCGACGATGTGGTCGGCGATTTCGATCACGTCGGGATCGTGTTCGACCACCAGCACGGTATTGCCTTTGTCGCGCAGTTGCCGCAGCAAGGCGTTGACCTGATGCACGTCGCGCGCATGCAGGCCGACGCTGGGTTCGTCGAAGATGTAGCTCATGTCGGTCAGGCTGCTGCCCAGGTGCTTGACCATCTTGACCCGCTGCGATTCGCCGCCGGACAGACTCGCGGTCTGCCGGTCCAGGCTCAGATAGCCCAGGCCGATGCCGATCAGATGGCGCAGCCGCTCGACGATCGCGGCGGTGACGGTGGCGGCCGGCGCGCTGTCTATCGCCGCGATGAAGTCGATCAGTTCGTCGACCTGCATCGCCGCGCAGTCGGCGATGTGCTTGCCGGCGATCTTGCAGGCCAGCACCTGCGGGTTCAATCGCGCGCCTTTGCATTGGGTGCAGATCTGGCGCGATACCACCCGGTTCAAGGCCTCGCGGCTGGCGCCTTTGACCTTGTCGCCGGACTGATGCAGGAAACTGCGATTGAAGCGATACAACAGGCCCTCGTACTGACTGCTGGCCCACCAACCGGGTTTGGGATGCTTGGGCTTGAACGGTTCGGCGTTCAACAGCAGGTCCCATTCGCTCGGCGTGTACTCGCCGATGGGCTTGTCGTTGTCGAACAGGCCCGACAAGGCATAACGCTTCCAGCGCGCGCTGCCGACCGCCAGCGCGGGAAAGCGGATCGCGCCTTGATTGAGCGACTTGCCGCGGTCGATGAGCTTGTCGACATCGACCCGTTCGGTCGTGCCCAGTCCGTCGCACTGCGGGCACATGCCCTCGGGATGATTGAACGAGAACACCGTGGATTCGCCGACGAAAGGTTGGCCGATGCGCGAGTACAACAACCGCAGCAAGGCATGGATATCGGTGACCGTGCCGACGGTGGAACGCGCATTGCCGCCCAGGCGCTTCTGGTCGACCACGATCGCCGCGGACAGGTTCTCGATCGCATCGGCCTCGGGCTGGCCGTAATGCGGCAGGCGGTGACGGGCGAAGCTGCTGAAGGTTTCGTTGAGCTGACGCTGCGATTCGGCGGCGATGGTGTCGAACACCAGCGAGGATTTGCCCGAGCCCGATACGCCGGTGAACACGACGATGAGCCGCTTGGGAATCTCGATGCTGACGTTCTTGAGGTTGTGCTCGCGCGCGCCGATCACGCGGATCGGGCGCTCGGGTTCGCGCCGGCCCGGCTCGCGATCTCGACGCGGGCGGGAGGTCGTTGCGGATTTTTTCATCGCGGTTTCTCCGGCGCCGCAACGCATCCGGCCGACCGGTTCCCCCCGCGCATCGACGCGTCCGATGGCTACGACGCAATGCGGCAACCAGCGCCGGCCGCGCGGCGACCTAGACGTAATGGATCAGGTTTCGACGGTACGAAGGCGATCGTTGCGCAGGTGTGAACGCAGCTTCGTCGAATGCGGTCGATGGGTGGGCGAGCGCGACGTACGTTCGAGTTTCTTGTGCGGGGCTGCGGCCGCGGCGTTACGGTTCGCGATCGCCGGAAATCACGTCGAAACTTGAGCGGAAGGCCGCGGGCCACGGCCGTCATGACTTGGGATTTGATCGCGGCGGCGAGTGCAAGGCGCGACGCGGGCGATGCCGCACAAATGCAAAAAGAAACACAACGCTCGCTGGCTCTGGCCATCCGTCGCAACCATCGGTCGATCAAGAGTCCATGCCGTCGACGTTGCCGCATGCATTGCCGGCGCGCGTCGAACACACACTGCCCGGGCGCGCGCTAAACAACAGATAGGCGCAGGCATGGCGCGCGGCATCGACCGCGGCGCGGACGTTGCCACGATGCAACATCGATCCCGGCAACTGGCCGGCCGAACCACGCCTGTCCTGTCCGTCGGGCGCAAATCGTTTGTCTTGTCGAGCGCCCGCGCCTGCCTGGACACCGGCGCGCCTTCACGCCCGGCCCATCAGGGCGTTTTCCGAATCGACCCTTCCGCTTTCTGTCTTGCGCGCACGAGGCGCCCCGCCATGCATCCGCTCGGAAATCCCGCAGAGTCAGGCCAGCCCGAACTGCACGTCCAGCACATCGCCTGCGCCAACAACGCCGCGTTCGTGCTGCGTTTCATCATCCAGCGCCTGGACGGCGACCGGGTGATCAGCCAGACCCCGACCGGCCGCGGATTCGCGGCCGGGCAGACCCGCAGCGTCGACTTGTCCGCGCTGCGCTTCCACGGCCAGGCGCTGGACGTGGGCGACCGCGTGCGCATCCGCGCGCGCGCGATGGGCGGAACGCGCCGCGACGGTCCGTCGGTGGCCTATGCGCCCAACGGCCATACCGCGACCTTCAGCGTGCGCGGCACCACCTTGAGTTTCACGATCAACCGCATCTGAGGCATACGCCGATGGCCGCGTCCCATGCGCTGGAAGGTCAAGCCACCGATTGGCTGCGCGACAGCGAGAATCTGCTGGTTCGCTTCGGTCTCAACGACGCCGACGCCGACGCCCGCCATCGCAATCGCGGCGCGCAGGCGCATATGTTCACCGACGCGCGCTTGCCGCAGGTGGCGCCGGATCGCGTATTTCCGAATCTGGTCGCGGTAAGCCGCGGCGCGGCGCTGTCGATCCAGATCCGCGCGCGATCGAGCGGGCCATTGGGCTTCGGTTTCCGCATCGCCACCGGCGCCGATCCGGTGGTGGATCGTCTCTACGCGGTCCATCGCGCCGACGCCTTGGGTTATCGCAGCGTCACCGTGCGCCGGTTCCAGCACGAAGCGAGCCTGATCACCGTCGATCTGATGCGCGCGCGGCTCGGCCATTCGCATCGCCTGGACGCGCTGCAACAGCTGTGGACCTGCGACATCACCACCTGGGACGTGCATCAGTTTCTCGATCCGATCAGCGCGCGCGTCTATACCCGCGACAACCCGCGCTTCCCGCCGACCCCGCCGGCCGGGCCGGTGGACACCCGGCGCGGCGGCGCGCGGGACGCGGCCGGCGGCCCCGCGCTGCAGGTCAACGCCGGGGTGATCTGGGCCGACGGCAGCGCCGAGCAGACCTTCGAACGCATCCAGGTGCAGGCCGAGGCCGATCCGGATCGGGAGTTCTCCGGCCGGCTGCGCGTGCATTTTTTCGTCGTCGATCCGGATTGAACGGCCGCGCGTCGCGCCTGCCGTATCGCACAACCGAGGGCTGAGCATGCTCGTCACCATCGCATTCGCCGGCGATTCCGACCGCAACCTGGTCCTGCGCCTGGAGCCGGACACGTCCTTGCGCCAGATTCGCGAACAACTCGCGGCGCTGGACGCGATGGCGGCGGGGGATCGCTTCCAGTTCGGCAATGCGCGCCTGGACCCGTCGATCGAGGCCGACACCAAACTCAAGGAATTGATCAGCGAGGACGGCGTGCTGACCGTGCGTCCCGCGCCGCGCGTGCCGGAACCCGAGCCGGAGCCGGAGCCGGAGCCTGAGCCTGAGCCTGAGCCGGAACCCGAACCCGAACCCGAGCCGCCGCCGGCGCGCCCGGCGCTGCGCCCGACCGCGCCCACCGCGCGGCCTACCGAAGCGAGTTGGGGACTGCGCGGCGAAGACGAAACGCCGGACCTGCTGGCGCATCTGCAAGCCCAGCTGGCCGGATTCAACGTGCGCACGCCGGACGATTTCACCGCGCTGCCGCTGGCGACGGTGCAGGCGCTGTTCGCCGCGCACCGGCTCGACCGCGGCCTGCGTTTCGGCTCCGATCCGAACGACGTCCTGTTCGGCGCGCGCGCGCCGCGTTCGCCGGTGGTGTACCGGCATCCGCAGCGGCCGCCGCATTCGGGCGGGGTCTCGTTCACCTCCAGCTGGACCATCAGCGCCACCGCCAGCCGGGTGCTGCACGCGTTGCACACGCGCAGCATCCACAACGCCAACGCCGGCGGCGGCGTCAACGGCTTCGGTCTGGCCGCGGATTTCCGTCGCGATCTCGAACGCCTGCAGCGCAACGAAGTCACCGCGATCCATCTGGTCGACGAGATGATCGTGCCCAAGGTCGTGCTGATGCTGGATCCCGACACCGACCTGGAGGTCGCGCCCGAACTGGTCGAAGCGGTCGACCGCGCGCTGGCGACACCCGGCCGGGCCGGGCAATACGAAGCGCTGCACGAACGCGTGTTCGCCAACTTCGGCTATTTCTTCCCGTGCGAGGCGTTGCTCGGCGGCACCCGCATGCGCTCGCTCAGTACGATCAGCGAAGACCTGCAAGAGCAGGAGCAGTTGCTGTCGGGCTTCGGTTTCGGCGCCGCCGCGAAGGACGCGCCGACCCGTTTCGGCCCGGCCAGCGGCGACATCGGTTACGCGCGCGGCGACAGCCGGCTGTCCGAGCATCGCCACATCCGCCAGTTGCGTCAGCAGAGCATCCGCACCGTCGGCGGGCATCCGGCGCAGGGCCTGTCGGACGAAATGGCGCTGAAATGGACGGCCGGACTGGACGCGGTGGAGCTGTGGGCCACCATCGGCCATCGCCGGCTGGTGCCGATCCTGCGCTTCCTGCCGCCCCGGCAACGCGACCGCTGCGTCAGCGTGATCGATCAGTTCGCCCGCTCCGGCGCCGGCGCGCGCTACACCGTGCTGGACATGGCCGCTTACGTGATGCCGTTCAATCGCGATCTGCTCGGCGCGATCCTGTAGCCCGCATCCGCGAACCGCATCGACATAAAAAAAAACCCCGCCTTTCGGCGGGGTTTTCGTGGTGCTTACGGCGATCGGGGGATCAGAAATCCATGCCGCCCATGCCGCCCATGCCACCGCCGCCCGGCATCGCCGGCTCGTCCTTCTTCGGCAGCTCGGCGACCATCGCTTCGGTCGTGATCATCAGACCGGCGATCGACGCCGCGTTCTGCAGCGCGGTGCGGGTGACCTTGGTCGGGTCCAGGATGCCGAACTCGAGCATGTCGCCGTATTCGCCGTTGGCGGCGTTGTAACCGAACGCGCCGGTGCCTTCCTGGACCTTGTTCAGGATGACCGACGGCTCTTCGCCGGCGTTGGTGACGATCTCGCGCAGCGGCGCTTCCATCGCGCGCAGGGCGATCTGGATGCCGTGGTTCTGGTCTTCGTTGGCGCCCTTCAGACCGCTGATCGCGGCCTTGGCGCGCAGCAGCGCGACGCCGCCGCCCGGGACGATGCCTTCTTCCACGGCAGCGCGGGTGGCGTGCAGCGCGTCTTCAACGCGAGCCTTCTTTTCCTTCATCTCGATCTCGGTCGACGCGCCGACCTTGATCACCGCGACGCCGCCGGCCAGCTTGGCCACGCGCTCCTGCAGCTTCTCGCGATCGTAGTCGGACGAGGTCTCTTCGATCTGCGCCTTGATCTGCTTGATGCGCGACTGGATCGTCTCGCCGTCGCCGGCGCCGTCGATGATGGTGGTGTTCTCCTTGGAGACCTGCACCTTCTTCGCGCGGCCCAGATCCTTGATCGTGGCCTTCTCGAGCTGCAGGCCGACTTCCTCGGAGATCACGGTGCCGCCGGTCAGCACGGCCATGTCTTCGAGCATCGCCTTGCGACGGTCGCCGAAGCCCGGCGCCTTCACGGCGCAGACCTTGACGATGCCGCGGATGGTGTTGACCACCAGGGTCGCCAGCGCTTCGCCTTCGACTTCCTCGGCGACGATCAGCAGCGGCTTGCCGGACTTGGCCACGCCTTCCAGCACGGGCAGCAGGTCGCGCACGTTGGAGATCTTCTTGTCGTACAGCAGCACGTACGGGTCGTCCAGTTCGGCCGACATCGACTGCTGGTTGTTGATGAAGTACGGCGACAGGTAGCCGCGATCGAACTGCATGCCCTCGACCACGTCGAGCTCGTTCTCCAGGCCCGAACCGTCTTCGACGGTAATCACGCCTTCCTTGCCGACCTTGTCCATCGCCTGAGCGATGAGGTCGCCGATGTCGGCGTCGGAGTTGGCCGAGATCGCGCCGACCTGGGCGATTTCCTTGCTGGTCGAGGACGGCTTGGACAGCTTCTTGAGCTCGCCGACGGCTTCAACCACGGCCTTGTCGATGCCGCGCTTGAGGTCCATCGGGTTCATGCCGGCGGCGACCGCCTTCATGCCCTCGCGGATCAGCGCCTGCGCCAGCACGGTCGCGGTGGTGGTGCCGTCGCCGGCGTTGTCGGAGGTCTTGGAAGCGACTTCCTTGACCATCTGCGCGCCCATGTTCTCGAACTTGTCGGCCAGTTCGATTTCCTTGGCGACGGACACGCCGTCCTTGGTGATCGTCGGCGCGCCGAAGCTCTTCTCGAGCACGACGTTGCGGCCCTTCGGACCGAGGGTGGCCTTTACGGCATTGGCGAGAATATTGACGCCACGCACCATCTTGGCGCGTGCGTCCTCACCGAAACGAATTTCTTTGGCAGCCATTTGAAACTCCGGGATTTGAGATTGGGGATTTGGGATTGGCAAGAGCTGAAGCGGGTCGTTGGGTGGGGCGGGATCGCAGCGCAAGCGCTTTGCGAATCCCGAATGCCCAATCCCGAATCGCGGCTCTTAACCGACGATCGCCAGCACGTCGTCTTCTTTCAAAATCTTGTACTCGACGCCGTCCTGCTTGTAGGAGCTGCCCGAGTACTGGCCGTAGATGACCTTGTCGCCGACCTTGAGCTTCGGCGCGCGCAGGCTGCCGTTGTCCAGGGCCTTGCCTTCGCCGACGGCGACGACTTCGCCCTTGGTCGACTTTTCCTTGGCGGCGTCGGGGATGATGATGCCGCCGGCGGAGATTTCGTCGGCTTCGATCGGCTTGACCACAACGCGGTCGTAAAGCGGCTTGAGATTCATGGCGACCCTCTGTAAGTGATTGAATGGGTGGAGAAAGAACGGGAATTTTAGCAGTCGCCCCCGTCGAGTGCCAACGCCGGGGACAAAAGCGCCCGGGCGAACCGGGACTGCACGGAACATGAGGCGTCCTGACCGCCTTTCAAGGGGCGGGGCGAAGAAATTCTCGATGCCGCCCGGATGCCGGCGGGCGCGGACTCGCGGCGGTGATGGCTCGCCCGCGGGGTAAGACTCGGCGAAGCCAGCGGGGCCTGGGCCGAACGGACGGGCGCTGCGCATGGCCGAACCGCCCGGCCACGCCCGCCACGTCCGGCCGGCTCAGCCCGGCGAGGGCTTGAGGTAGTGGGTCGGCGCGGCGCCGAGGTGGCGCCGGAACATGGCGGTGAACGCACTGACGCTGTCGTAGCCCATCTCCAGCGCGACCGTGGTCACCGCCTCGCCGGCCGCGAGCCGTTCCAGCGCGCGCATCAGCCGCGCGCGTTGCCGCCATTGCAGCAGGCTGTAGCCGGTTTCGGCGCTGAAGTGGCGGCTCAGGCTGCGCTGGGACAAATGCGCGTAGGCCGCCCAATCGGCCAGACCGCGCGGATCGGCCGGGTCGTCGATCAGGGCCTGGGCCACGCGCAGCGCGCGCGGGTCGCTCGGCAGCGGCAGGCCGATGCGTTCGCCGGCACGGCTGTGGGCATGGCAATCGGCGATCTCGTCCAGCAGCACCCGGGCCAGCCGCTCCCGGGCCTCGTCCAAGGGCAGCGATGCCGGCCAGGCCGCGGCCCGGGCGATCGCTGCACGCAGCAGCGCCGACACCCGGATCGCACACGGCCGCGCCGGCAACGCCGCGCAATCGGCCTGGGCGACATACACGCTCCAGCCGGAAAACGCGGCGCCGTGCGAGCGCAGCGAATGCGGCGCGTGCGGCGGCAGCCACACCGCGTCGGTCGCCGGCACCAGCCAGCGGCCCAGCGCGGTGCCGACGGACAGCAGGCCGCGATGGGCGCCCAGCAATTGCCCGCGCGCGTGCTGGTGCGGCGCGGTGTCGCGCACGCCGTGGGCGTCCAGGCTCACCGCGATCACGAACGGCCCCGCATCCGAGTCGGCGCGGGCCGGAGCAAGCAAAGGATCGGACATGGCCGGAACGCGCTAGGGGATGGCCGGGGCAACGTAGCAGAGCCGACCCGGCCCACCCAGCATGGACCCACCTTTCCGACCGTCACGATGGAGTTTCCGATGCGCGCTCACGACATCCTGCCCGACCACCTCGATGAAGCCCGGATCGGCGGCATGGCGGTACGCAAAGGCTCGGTCGCCGCGTTCCTGGCCAACGCCCGCGCCTTGAGCGATCCGCAAACCGCCGACGCCGCGCGCGCCGAGGCCGAACAGCACATCCGCGAAGCGCTGCCGGCCTTGCGCGCGGTGGGTTTGTTCGATGTGCTGGAGATTCGCGACGCCAGGCTGCGCGCATGGGTCGAATCGCAGGACTGACGCGCGCGGCGCCAGCGCGCGCTTGCGGCATCCGCATGGCGGGACACGCCGTATCGGGCGGCATGCCATGCGGCGTACTAGCCCGTACTAGACTGGGATTCCCAGCCTTCGCCAGGATTCCGCATGTCGTCCGTGACCTCACCCGCCGCCATCGCCGCGACCCTCACCGAACTGTGGTCGCCGCGGGTGATCGCCGAAGTCGACGACGCCTATATCAAGGTCGCGCGCGTGCACGGCACCCTGGCCTGGCACAGCCATGCCGACGAGGACGAGTTGTTCATGGTGCTCAAGGGCCGGCTCTCGATCGAGATGGAGGACCGCACGGTCGAGCTGGGCGCGGGCGAGTTGTTCGTGGTGCCCAAAGGCGTGCGCCACAACCCGGTCGCCAGCGAGGAATGCCACATCCTGCTGATCGAACGCAAAAGCACCCGGCACACCGGGGACGTGGTCACCGACAAGACCCGTTCGCTCGACGAACAGTTGCGGCCGCTGGCCTGAGCGCGCGGCCGCCGGCCGGCCCGCGCGCGGTTGCGACGGCCCGCGCGGCACACAAAAAGAAAGAGCGCGTCCCGTGGAACGCGCTCTTTGGTACGGAGATGGCCGTCCTACGCATGGCGCAATCCAGCGCCCGTCCCCCGAACCGACCTCGTGTCCAGCCGAAGTCCATATCAGCGTGTGAGCATCTTGCGAAGTCCTTGCGACGGTTGCCACACGTCGGCCGGCCGGGCGCCGCCACTTTCGGTATCAACACGACTTGTCCTGCCACCTAACTTGCTGTATTTGTTGGAAGCGACCGCGCACACCGCTAGCTAAAACGCACTAGGTACGGCGTCTATTGCTCACCAGGTGACCTTAGGTAGCATTTGCCTGTTTTTCCGCTATAAAAGTGCCAAATCCATCCCATGACACCTCAACAGCGCATTCGACTCGCACGCCGCCACGCCGGCCTGTCCCAGGCCGCCCTGGGCGCGGCGGTGGGCGTACAACGCAGCGCGGTCGGGCACTGGGAAGCGGCCCAGGGCAAGTTCCCGAGCATGGCCCACCTGCGCGAACTGGCCCTGGTCACCGGCGTGCAGTTCGAATGGCTGGCGACCGGGCGCGGCAAGATGGGCCTGTCGCCGGACACGGCGATGGACTCGGTCGCCGCCGCCGACGCGTTGCTGATCGACGACCCGCTGGAGCTGCGCCTGATCGCGGCGTTCCGCGAGGCGCCGACCCGCTCCAAGGCGCCGCTGGTGGAAGTCGCCGAGCAACTCGCGGAGCTGCGGACCGGCAAGGCCCGCGGCGGCGGCAAGGCGCAGGGCGCGGGCTGAGTGCCGGGGCCAGCCGATGCTTCCGGCTGAGCCGAGCCGGACGCCTCGGGCCGACGCCGCCCGCGAATCCCGCTGTCACGACAGCCCCATTTCAGAAGCCGCCTGCACCCGCGACCGACGGCCCAATGCCGCCTCTCGTGGCACCCAACGCAGCCGATCTACGGCGATACGCCGCATAACCGCGACCAACGTCTCTGTTTGGCCGCTCCATTCGCCGGCGCATGCCCGGCTCGGTCACAAACCGCGTCTAGACTCGACCGGTGCGCCCGGGGAGGGCGCCTGAGCTGCGCCGGCCTCGCGCTTTCATGCGGCCGGACGCCACGCCACTCACAAGGAGTCGTTTCGATGCGCAAGTCAGTCACTGACTGTTCCGCCATGCTGTTCGCAAGCACGCCCCGCGTGCGCCGCGCCGCCGTTCTCTCGCTCGCCATCGCCGCGCTGTTGCCGTCGATGGCCTCGGCCGCGGTGTTCATCAACGAATTCCATTACGACGACGCCACCTCGGCCGGCGACACCGGCGAGCGGATCGAAGTCGTCGCCACCGCCGGCGAAACCCTCAGCAACTACCGCATCTATCTGTACAACGGCAGCTCGCCGTCGTCGGCGGTGAGCTACGACAACGACCTGGTCCCGGCCGGCAGCGTGGTCACCTGCGGCAGCGGCAGCGCGCGCATCGCCACCCTGAGCTATCCCACCAACGGCATCCAGAACGGTTCCAACGACGGCTTCGCCCTGGTCGACGGCAGCGGCAACGTGGTCCAGTTCCTGAGCTACGAAGGCCAGATCACCGCCAGCGGCGGCCCGGCCGCGGGCAAGACCAGCATCAACCTGCCGGTGTCCGAATCGGGTTCGGCTCCGGCCGGTACCTCGTTGCAACTGTCGGGCAGCGGCAGCGCGTATTCGCAGTTCACCTGGCAGAACTCGGCGACCCAGACCTTCGGCGCCTGCAACAACGGCCAGACCTTCACCGGCTCGTCGCCGAACACCCCGCCGAGCGTGAGCTCGACCACCCCGGCCAACGGTTCGAGCACCTTCCCGGCCGCGGGCGATCTGGTCGCGAACTTCAGCGAGGCGGTCACCCTGGCCAGCGGCGCGCTGACCCTGCAATGCGCCACCTCGGGCACGGTCGCGCTGAGCTACCCGTCCAGCGGCACCGCGATCACCGCCTCGACCGGCACCGCGCTGCACGCCGGCGAAAGCTGCACCTTCACCGTCGTCGCCAGCAAGGTCGCCGACGCCGGCGGCGCGACCCCGGCCGCCAACACCGTGGTCAACTTCAACGTCGCCAGCGGCGGCGGCACGCCGACCGGTTACTACTCGCACGTCAACACCAGCAGCGCCAGCCAGCTGCGTTGCTCGCTGCACTCCACGATCAAGGGCCACACCGCGTACCCGTACAGCGGCGGCACCACCAACACCTGGACGATCCTGGAAATCGCCGACGAGGATCCGAACAACTCCGGCCGCATCCTCGACGCGTACAAGAACCGCAGCTACCTCAAGGTCACCGACCGCGCCGGCAGCGGCAGCGGCGTGAAGTACAACCGCGAGCACACTTGGCCGAATTCGCTGGGCTTCGGCAGCGCGACCGGCAACCTCGGCCTGCCGTACGCGCCGTACACCGACACGCACATGCTGTATCTCACCGACTCGGCCTACAACGCAGATCGCGGCAACAAGCCGTTCGCCGACTGCTCGCTGTCGAGCGGTTGCGGCGAGCGCGTCACCGAGGTCAACAACGGCCAGGGCGGCGGCAGCGGCGTGTACCCGGGCAATTCGAACTGGTTCAAGACGCCCGACGGCAACGCCGGTTCGTTCCAGGTCTGGGGCAAGCGCAAGGGCGACATGGCGCGCGCGGTGCTGTACATGGCGATCCGCTACGAAGGCGGCACCGATGCGAACACCGGACAGAGCGAACCGGACCTGGAACTGACCGACGACCGCAGCAAGATCGTCATCACCTCGTCCTCGCCGGCCTACATGGGCCTGCTGACCACGCTGCTGTCGTGGCACCAGGCCGACCCGCCGGATGCGGCCGAGAAGGCGCGCAACGAAGTGATCTACAGCTTCCAGGGCAACCGCAACCCGTTCATCGATCATCCGGAATGGGCGACGGCGTCGTTGTTCAATTCGGCCAAGCCGGCCAGTTGCCAGTTGATTCCGTAAGCGCTGGTTGATTTCGGTTTAGTGTTTCGAGACGAAGGCCCGCGAATGCGGGCCTTTGTTTTTCTGTGGTGTGGCGATGGTGATTTGAGAGGCGTGATGGCGTTGCGCGGTGGCTGCGGGTAACCGCGATTCGGTGCTGTGGTGTGAGGCGCTGCTTTGGCTTTGGCTTTGGCTTTGGCTTTGGCTGCGGCTGCGGCTGCGGCTGCGGCTGCGGCTCGATTCGATTCGATTCGATTCGATTCGATTCGATTCGATTCGATGTGGCGTGGTGACGTGCTTGCGATTCGATGTGGCGCGGCGGCGCGCTGCGATTCGATGCAGCGCGGCGCGGCGACATGGCCCGCCTTCTCCTGAAATGAAGATCCGGGCGATCCGGACGAAAGTCGCTGGATTCCCGCGTTCGCGGGAATGACGAGCAAAACGCTGAAGCCTCTGGATCCCCGCCTTCGCGGGGATGACGGTAGGACGGTTTCGCGGCGACTCAATCAGATGGCCGAGCACCTGCTCTGTTTTTGCTCGTCATTCCCGCGAACGCGGGAATCCAGCGACTTTGAGCGAAAGACGTGCAACCAGCGCGAGACCTCACACACATCCACGCCATCCTCCTACCGTCATCCCCGCGAAGGCGGGGATCCAGGGCTCCACCGAGGCAGGACTCTGAAGTCTCTGGATCCCCGCCTTCGCGGGGATGACGTCTTGAAAGCGCATGGCGATCCTGACAAATCGCAATGTCGACGCTACCCAACGTCTACAACTCACATCACGACGCCCCCCGCCGCCGCGCCGCAGCGCCCCCGCACCCCCGCACCCCCGCACCCCCGCGCCCCCACACCGCTAATCGAACACCACCACCGGCTTCCCCACCTCCCGCCGCTGCGCGATCGACGCAATCGCCTGCGCGCCCTGTTCGAACGAAAACCGCGCGCCCACGATCGGCACGATGCGCCGCGTTTCCACTTCGGCCAGGAACGCCTGCAGATCGCGCAGGCTGCCGACGCTGACGCCGTGTATGTTGAGCTGGCGCGCCATGATCGGGCCGATCAGGTTGCCGTCGACCTGCATGCTGTGCAGGAAGCCGATCACCGCGATATGCGCGTTGTCGGCGGCGGCATCGAGCAGATCGAGAAACCGCGGGCCGCCGACCACGTCGACGATGCCGTCCACGCCGCGGCCATCGGTCAGTTCGCGCACCGCCGCCGACAGATCGGGGCGTTGCGTGTAATCGATGACGGCGCGCGCGCCCAGGCTGCGCAGCCATTCGGCCTTGCCGGCATCGCCGGTGGTCGCGATCACGTCCAGGCCGCGCGCGACCGCCAGTTGCAAGGCCATCAAGGACACGCTGCCGGTGCCCTGCACCAGCACGCTCGCGCCGGCCGGCAGGTCCATGCACTGCAACGCCGCCCACGCGGTCAGGCCCGACACCGGCAAGGTCGAGGCGGCGGCATCGTCGAGGAATTCAGGCGCGCGCGCGATCGCGCGGGCCGGCAACACGATCCGCCGCGCCAGCCAGCCGTCGAGCGGGCCGCCGAGCTTGCTCGCATGGTTGGCCGAGCGGAACGGGCCGTCGATCCATGCCGTCGTGTAATGCCCGATCACCCGTTCGCCGAGCGCGTAGCCATCGACGCCCTCGCCGAGCGCGTCGATCCGGCCGACGCCGTCGGACAGCGGCACGAACGGGCGCGGCAACTCGGGCTGGTAGCGGCCGGTGGCCAGGGCGTAATCGCGGTAGTTGACCGACGCCGCGGCGACGCGGATGCGCACTTCGCCGGGACCGGGGTGAGGTTCGGGCAATTCGACCCGGCGCAGGCTGTCCAGGTCGTGGCCTTGCAGTTGGAAGGCGTCCATCGGGGCTCCTCGGGTCCGCGGCGCGGACCGGCTGGTTCGAGGAGCCCAGACTATTGTTGCGCCATTCATTGATATAGGATCGGCCCGGCAACTCATCATTGAGGATGGCTCAATAATGATCGGTGGACTCTATTCCGAACTCGAAGCCTTCGAGGCCATCCTGCAGCACGGCAGTTTCACCGCCGCGGCGCGCCAGCTGCAGGTCACGCCGGGGGCGATCACGCGCCGGCTGAACACCCTGGAGGCGCGGCTCGGGGCCAAGCTGCTGAACCGCTCGACCCGACGCCTGAGCCTGACCGAACCCGGCCGCCACTACTACGCCGAGGTCGCGCCGGCCTTGGCGCAGATCCTGGCCGCGGGCGAACGGGTCCACGACCTGTCGCTGCAGCCGCGCGGCGAACTGCGGGTGTCGCTGCCGATGAATTTCGGCCGCCTGTACGTGATGCCGCGGGTGTCGGCGTTTCTCGAACGCCACCCCGGCATCGACCTGGACCTGCAGTTCGACGATCGCTTCGTCGACCTGATCGGCGACGGCTTCGACGCGGCGATCCGGATCGGCGCGCTGACCGATTCGCGGCTGGTGGCGCGGCGCATCGCCCAGACCCGGCGCATCCTGGTCGCCTCGCCCGACTACCTCGCCCGCCGCGGCGCGCCGTCGACGCCGGCCGAGCTGATCGAGCACGACTGCCTGCACTACACCTTGTTCCGCGACACCCCGACCTGGGAATTCCAGCGCGAGCGCGAGCCGCTGCGGGTGCCGGTGCGCGGCCGCTTGAAGGCGAATTACGGCGTGCCGCTGGTCGAAGCGGCGGTGGCCGGCGGCGGCATCGTGCAGAGCGCGACCTTCGCGGTGGCGCAGGAACTGGCCTCGGGGCAACTGGTGGAAGTGCTGCCGGACTGGAGTCTGGTGCCGATCGGGATCTACGCGGTGTACCCGGGACGCGAGTACCGGCCGCGCAAGGTCGAGGCCTTCATCGATTTCATCGAGGAGACGATCGGGCAGCCGGCGGTGTGGGATCGGGTGATCGGGGCGGGGGAGGGGTGAAGGGTTCGCGGTGAATTCAACGCAACAGCGAATCCCCCGCGCTGCGGGATGCACATGCTTCGGGCTTGCGCCGGGCGCTCGCCCCCTCTTCAAAATGGGCATGGGGTTCGATCGGTTTAACCGGGTCGGGTTGGCTACGGTGGAAGCCCGATCAATGCCGTTGAGCAGCAGGCACTGCCATGCATGCCGCTGCATTGGCTTGCAGAGACTTCGTTTTCCAGAAGCATCGTTTCCGCGAGCCCAGCTCGCAATCGCGCGCCGAAAAGCACCCGCTGCCCCACCGAAACCATCGCGCCCCCCAACTTTCGCACCATCAACCCGCAGACGTCCCCCCTTTGAAAAAGGGGGGCCAGGGGGGATTTGCTCTTACCCACACCCCCCCGACGCCTACACCAGCGCCCGTCGCCTAAAATGCCGCCACCCTCATTCCGCTTTCGCATCGTTTGCTGAAAGCTTCCCCATCCCCCACCCGCAGCGCCGCATGACCACCCCGACGTCCGCCCCATCGTCCGCCGCCGAGCGTGCGTCGCCGTCCTGGCGCCGCGCCTTGTCGATGCTCGCCAGTCTGGCGATTCTCGCGCTGGCGCTGCATGCGCTCGCCGGGGAGTTCAGCGAGCAGGGGTATCGCTCGATCAAGCATGCCTTCGCGCAGATCGACTCTGTTCGTATCGCCTTGGCGTTTCTGCTTGCCCTCGCGAGCTATGCCTGTTTGGTTGGCTTCGACGCCATCGGCCTGCGCCGCAACGCGAGCAAGGTCAAACCGCTGCGCTTGATCGTCACCGCCTTCCTCGCCAACGCGGTCGGCCACACCCTGGGCTTCGCCGCGCTGACCGGCGGCGCGGTGCGGCTGCGCGGTTACGGCGCGGCCGGGCTGTCGCTGGCCGACATCGGCCAGGTCGTGTTGATGAGCACGCTGGGCTTCGTGTTCGGCGCCTGGGTGTTGCTGGCCTGCGCCTTGATGTTCGAACCGACGCCCGCGACCTTGCTGCTGCCGCTGGACGCGAGCGCGATCCGCGCGATCGGCGCGGCGATCGCGCTCGCGTTCTTCGGCCTGCTGTTCGCGGTCGGCCGCGAAGGCCGCACACTGCGCCTGCGCGGCCATGCGCTGTGGCTGCCCGATCGCCGCACCGTGCTCAGCGTGACCGCGTTGAGCGTGGTCGAACTGGCCCTGGCGGGCGGCGCCCTGTACGTGCTGCTGGCGCCGTCCATTCCGCCGCAGTCGGGCACCGGTTTCATCGGCTTCGTCGGTTTGTATCTGGTGGCGGTGCTGGCGGGTCTGGTGTCGAGCGTGCCGGCCGGCATCGGCGTGTTCGAATGGAGCCTGCTCAAGCTGTTGCCGGGGGTCGCGCCGGCCAGCCTGCTCGCGGCTGCGGTCGCCTATCGCATCACCTACTACGCGCTGCCGCTGGTGCTGGCGACGGTGCTGGGCCTGTTCGGCGCGGTGCGCGGGCCGGTGGCGCGGCGCGCGGGCGCGCTGCGCACGGCGTGGCTGGCGATCCGGCCGTGGTTGCCGCACGTGATCGCGCTGGCCGCGTTCGTGCTCGGCGCCGCGCTGATTCTCGACGGCACCTTGCCCAAGCCGAAGCATCGGCTGGTCGGCGCGCCGCTGCCGTTGATCGAAACCTCGCAACTGCTCGCCAGTCTCGGCGGCGTCGGCCTGCTGTTGATCGGCCAGGGCCTGCAGCGGCGCAGCCATGCCGCATGGGCGCTGGCGTTGGGCGTGTGCCTGCTGCTGCCGCTGCCGGCCTGGCTGCGCGGCGGGCATTGGGTGCTGTCGCTGATGCCGCCGCTGGTCGCGGTCGCGCTGTGGGCGGCGCGGCGCGAGTTCTACCGCGAAGGCGCGCTGCTCGACGAAGCCTGGTCGTGGCGCTGGCTGCGCAATCTCGGCCTGGTGTTGATCGCGGCGATCTGGCTGCTGCTCTTCGCCTACAGCCACGTCGAATACCGCAACGAACTGTGGTGGGAATTCCTGGTATCGGGCAACGCGCCGCGCGCGCTGCGGGCGATGCTGTTGGTCAGCGTCACCGTGATCGCATTCGGCCTGGCGCGCTTGCTGCACGCCGCGCGCGCGCCGCTGCCGGCGGCGGACGAAGCGCAACTGGCGGCGATCCGGCCGATCCTCGCCGGCGCCGACGACAGTCAGGCGCATCTGGCCTTGACCGGCGACAAGGCGCTGCTGCTCGACAGCGAACAGCGCGGCTTCGCGATGATGCAGCGCTACGGCGGCTCGCTGATCGCGATGGGCGATCCGGTCGGTCCGCCCGAAGTCGCGCGCGCGTTGATCTGGCGGTTCCGCGAGGAAGCCGATCGCCTCGGCATGCGCCCGGTGTTCTATCAGGTCGGCGAACAGTACTGGCAGACCTACCTCGACATGGGCCTGACCCTGGTCAAGCTCGGCGAGGAAGCGCTGGTGCCGCTGACCGATTTCAGTCTGCAAGGCCCGACCCGCGCCGACCTGCGCCAGGCCTGGAATCGCGGCAAGCGCTCGGGCCTGAGTTTCCGCATCGCGCCGAGCGAGGACATCGATGCGTTGCTGCCCGAATTGGAAGCGATCTCCGACGACTGGCTCGAACACAAGGCCGGCGAAGAGAAGAGCTTCTCGCTGGGCAATTTCGATCCCGATTACCTGCGCCGCCTGCCGGTGGCGCTGATCGAGCACGAAGGCCGCATCGTCGCCTTCGCCAACGTGTGGAACGCGACCAACGGCCGCGAGTTGTCGGTCGACCTGATGCGTCATCGCGGCGACGCGCCCAAGGGCACGATGGATTTCCTGTTCGCCGAATTGATGCTGTGGGGCCGCGCCAACGGCTTCGAACGCTTCTCGCTGGGCATGGCGCCGCTGTCGGGCATGTCGCAGCATCGTCTGGCCGGGCGCTGGAACCGCTTCGCCAATCTGATCGCGCGCCACGGCGAACGCTTCTACGGCTTCGTCGGCCTGCGCCGGTTCAAGGCCAAGTACGACCCGGTCTGGCGCACCCGTTATCTGGCCGCGCCCGGTGGCATGCATTTGCCGAGCGCGTTGATCGACGTGACCCGGTTGATTTCGCTCGACCCGCATCGCAACGACGAAGGCGAAGGCGAACGCCACATCGCCAGGTTCCCGGTATCGGCGCCGCCGACGCCGCTGCCGGCGACTCAGGGACGTGAAGCGATGCCCGCAGAAGCGATCCCCGCCGCCGACAACACTCGCGCCGCGACCCCGTCGTAATCGCCGCCGACGTGGTGATCGCCGGGCATCTTGTCGATCGCGGCGGCCTTGGCCGGCAAGTGCGGACACAGCGCATCGCCATCGTCGCTGCCGTACAGACACAGCGTGCGCGCCGGCGGCATGCGCAGCACTTCCGGCGCGATCGGCAGGCCGCGGCCGCTGCTTCCGATCCAGTTCGACAGATGGAATTCGTACTCGGCCTTCTGCCCAGCCGAAATAAGCGCGGTCAGCCGCACCGTGGCGCGGGTGGCCGGCGGCAAGCGGTTGTACGCGCCCGGCAACACGTCGGCGCCCTGCGAGAAACCGATCAACACGACGTTGTCGCGATGCCAGTGGGCGCGGTAGTAACGCACCATGCGGTCGAGGTCGGCGGCGAAACTCTGCGACGTGCGCGGCGTCCAGAAGTAACGCAGCGAATCCACTCCGGCCACCGGCACGCCGGCCTTGGCCAGACGCGCGGCGACGCTCTTGTCGAAGTCGGCCCAGCCGCCGTCGCCGGAGACGAAGATCGCGAAGCTGTCGGCGTTGCCGCCGGACGTCGCGGCGACTTCGGTGATCGGCAGGCCCTGCAGGCCCGACGGAGGTGGCGGCAGGCTCGCATGCCGTTGCGCGCCGAGCACGTTCAAGGCCGCGCGCAGGCCCGGGGTCGCGTCGCCGCGCGCATCGCGGGCGAAACCGCGCGCCTGCGGAATCGCCTTGACGAAGTCCTGCACCGCCGATGCCTCGCAACGTCGTTCGTCGGCCCGCGGCGCGGCCACCAGCCACGGCACGTTCAACGGCGCCGGTTGCAGGTGGGCGAGCTTGCCGTCGACCTTGAGTTTGAGCGAGGCCGAAGCGCACAGTTGCCGCGGCAGTTCGAGCGTCGGGCAGAACCGGTTCGAGACCGCGCCGGCGAACAGGCTCGCATCGCCCTGCGCGGCGATCGCGTAGGCCAGCGCGGCGCCTTCGCCGTCGCCGAGCAGCAGCGGCAAATGGTAGGTCGGCAGGCGGTAGTAGGCCTGCACGTAGCGCGAAAAATTCTCGACGTCGCCGGAGGAGAAATTGCATGCGCCGCCGTCCTTGCGCAGCAGCGCTTCCAGCGCCGGCACATCGACCGTGGCGACCATCGCGCCGTCGGCGACCAGCGCATCCACGCGCGCCTTGCGCTGCGCGGCGTCGAGACCGTCGGCGAACCACAGCACGAAGCGCTTCACCTCGCCTTGCGGCAGACGCACCGGGGTGCGCTGGAAGCGGCCGTGGGAGATTTCGCTGGCTAACCGAAGCGACGCATCGGAAGCGCCAGGCCCCGAAGCCGCGAACACTGGCCCACTCCCGCCCCACAAGCAGCCCGCGATCACCGCACCCGCAAGAATCAAAACGCGCATAAGGTCTCCTCGATGCGCCACCTTATACCGGGGTCGGCGTGCAAAGAATGCGTCGGGAGCTTGGTGTCGATGCGGAGGCGAAAGCGAAATCTCGCTGCGAGCCTTCTGCACAGGAGGAAGGCTTCGGGTGGAAATGTTTTAGACGAACGCGACGACGGTTCGGGAAGCGGGAACGGCGATGGCTTGCGATGCTCTGCGCTTGGCGCGAGCGAGGTCCACGGCTTGATCCGGACAGGACGCTGAAGTCTCTGGATCCCCGCCTTCGCGGGGATGACGGGCAAGAGCGGAGTGCGCGGGTCATGGCGCGTACCGGATGGTCGCCAGTTTCCTGCCGTCATCGCCGCTTGCCACTTGCCACCTGCCGTCTGCCGTCTGCCGTCTGCCGCTTGCCGCTTGCAGCCTGCCGATACCGATACCGATGCTGGAGAAGGCGCATGGGCCATGCCTAGTCACCGCAGTCATCCCCGGCCCGACCGGACCCGACGCCCAAGCCGCCAGGATTAGCGACACTCCGCACAGTCCGCGACCGCCGCAACACTGCATTCCCCCAATTTGGCCTGTTCCGGGACGTTCCGGCCCGACCCGGCCGGGTCGCGGGCCATGAGCGCGCATTACACTTGCGGCGATGCCCCCGACCGACTCCGCGCCCCTGCCCCGGCTGATCTTCAGCACCTGCCCCGACGAAGCCACGGCCGACGCGATCGCGCTGGCGCTGGTCGAGGACGGCCTGGCGGCCTGCGTCAGCCGCTGGCCAGGGGTGCGTTCGACCTACCGCTGGCAGGGCCGGGTCGAACACGCGACCGAGGTCCAGCTGATGATCAAGACCCAGCCCGACCGGGTCGGCGCGGTGCTCGAACGCATTCAAGCGCTGCATCCGTATGAACTGCCGGAAGCCTTGGTGGTCGAAGTCCGCGACGGCCTCGATCCGTATCTGCACTGGATCGCCGAACAGACCCGAGAACGATGACTGACGACCTGCTTCCAGGCCGGCGCCGACGCGCCGGCCACGCCTTCGCCCTCGCCCTGGCCGCCGCCGGCTTGGCCGCCGCATTCGCCGCCGCGCCCGCGCTCGCGGTCGACGAAAAAGACCTGCTGCCGGTCGACGAGGCGTTCGCGGTCAGCGCCAGCGCGCCGAGCGCCGAGCGCGTCGCGATCGACTGGAAGATCGCCAAGGGCTACTACCTCTACAAACACCGCATCTCGGCCAAGACCGACGCCGGCTACGCCGCGCGGCCGCTGCAACTGCCCAAGGGCGAGGCGCACAAGGACGAGTTCTTCGGCGACGTGGAGACCTACCGCGACCGCCTGAGCGCCAGCCTGCCGGGCGCCGCGCAAGGCGCCAACGTCAAGCTGACCGTCAAATACCAGGGCTGCGCCGACGCCGGCATCTGCTACCCGCCGCAGACCCGCACCCTCAACGTCGCCCTGCCGGCCGCGACCGTCGCGGCCGCGACCGGACCGGCGATGGACCCGGCGCCCGCGAGCGCGCCGCTGGTCCAGTTCGGACCGCGCGGCGGCGCCAGCAATCCGCTGCTCGGCGGCAGCACCCCGCTGAGCGCGCCGGGCGCCGCCAGCGCCGGCGCCACCGACGCCCTGCCGCTGCCGCCGGAGCAGGCCTTCGGTTTCGAAGCCATCGCCCGCGACGGCGACAGCCTGCTGCTGCGCTTCACCCCGGCGCGCGGCTATTACCTGTATCGCGACAAGACCTCGCTCAAGACCGACAACCCGGCGATCGCCGCCGGCAAGCCGCAGTGGCCGCGCGGCACCGCGCACCGCGACGAGCACTTCGGCCAGGTCACGGTGTTCTTCGACCAGATCGACGTGCCGCTGCCGCTGATCCGCAAGACCGCCGACGCCGCCAAGATCACCCTGACCGCCGGGTTCCAGGGCTGCCAGACCGACGGCATCTGCTATCCGCCGATGACTCGCAAGGTCACGGTCGATCTGGCGCGCGGCACGGTGACCGCCGCCGTCGATGCGGCCAAGACCGACCCTGCCGCGGTCACGGCCGCGGGTGCCGCAGGTGCCGCGGGTACCGCGCCCGCCGCCGCTGCGACGGCCGACGCCAGCAACGCCGGTAGCGACGCCGTCACCCCGGCTTCGGGCAACGACCCGGCCAGCTCGGTCGCGAATCCCGCAACCGGCGCCGCCACCGCCGACACCGGCCCCGCCCAGGCCGGCGCCAGCCTCGCCGGATCGCCCGACACCGCCAGCCAAGCGACCGACACCGCCGCGCCGCAAGCCGAAGACAGCCTGCTCGCCGCCTCGCTGGCCGGCCCCAACCGCTACCTCGCCCTGCTGACCTTCTTCGGCCTGGGCCTGCTGCTCGCGTTCACGCCGTGCGTGCTGCCGATGATCCCGATCCTGTCGGGCCTGATCGTCGGCCAGGGCCCGGGCCTGAGCGCGCGCCGCGCCTTCACCCTGTCGCTGGTCTACGTGCTCGCCAACGCCGCGGTGTTCACCATCGCCGGGGTGATCGTCGGCCTGCTCGGCGCCGGTTCGAACGTGCAGATCCTGTTCCAGACCCCGTGGGTCATCAGCGTGTTCGCGCTGGTGTTCGTCGCCCTGGCGCTGTCGAGCTTCGGCCTGTACGAACTGCAGCTGCCGTCGGGCCTGCGCAACTGGCTCAGCGAAGTCAGCAACCGTCAGCGCAGCGGTTCGTGGCTCGGCGTGGCGGCGATGGGCGCGTTGTCCTCGCTGATCGTCGGCCCCTGCGTCGCGCCGCCGTTGGCCGGCGCGGTGCTCTACATCAGCCAGACCGGCGACCCGCTGTTCGGCGGGCTGGTGCTGTTCACCCTGGCCCTGGGCATGGGCGTGCCGCTGCTGGTGTTCGGCGTCGCCGCCGGCAAGGGCCTGCCGACCAGCGGACCGTGGATGGTCGCGGTGCAGCGCGTGTTCGGCCTGGTCTTCATCGGCATGGCGATCTGGATGCTGTCGCGGATCCTGCCCGGCCCGCTCACCCTCGCCCTGTGGGGCGCGCTGGCGCTCGGCACCGCGGTGATGATCGTGCTGTCGCTGCGCGCCGCGCGCGGCGACGGCGCGCGCGCGATCGGCTGGCTGTGCGCGCTGCTGTTCGGCGTGCTCGGCGCGGCCCAGGTGTTCGGCGCCCTGGCCGGCGGCAGCGACCCGCTGCGTCCGCTCGCCGGCCTGCGCGGCGGCGCCGCGGCGCATCCGGCCGAGCTGCCGTTCCGCACGATCAAGTCCAGCGCCGACCTCGACCGCGAACTCGCCGCGGCCCAGGCCGCCGGCAAGCCGCTGATGCTCGATTTCTATGCCGACTGGTGCGTGGCCTGCAAGGAAATGGAGAAGTACACCTTCCCCGAACCGCAGGTGCAGCGCGCGCTCGACGGTTTCGTCCTGCTCAAGGCCGACGTCACCGCCAACGACGAACTCGATCAGGCGCTGATGAAGCGGCTGGGCATCATCGGCCCGCCGGCGACGCTGTACTACAGCGACGGCGCCGAACGCCGCGAGCTGCGCCTGTTCGGTTTCGAGAAAGCCCCCGCGTTCGCCGCGCGCGCCGATCGCGCGCGCGCCGCTCACCGCTAAGGACAGCACCCCATGGCCTGGTCGTCTACGCTCAAAATCGTGTTGATCGCGGTGGCCGCCGGCACCCTCGGCGTGCTCGCCGGGCAACTGGTCGGCGGCGGCGGCTGGCTGATGCGCACCGAACTGGGCCAGCGCGTGCTGCAGGACCAGATGGCGCGCGAGGCGCCCAAGCCGCCGGCCGACCTGGCCGTCGCCACTCGCGGCGCGGCGATGCCGTCGTTGCGGCTGCCTGCGCTGGACGGTCAGCCGATGCAACTGCCGCAGGCGTTCGCCGGCCGGCCGATCCTGATCAATCTGTGGGCGAGCTGGTGCGGGCCGTGCATCAAGGAAATGCCCGAACTCAACCGCTACGCCCAGTCGCAGGGCGCCACCGGCACCCAGGTGGTCGGCATCGCCCTGGACAACGCCGAAGACGTCGCCGCGTTCCTGCAGCGGGTACCGGTCGGCTACCCGATCCTGCTCGATAAACCCGGCCCGCGCGACGCCGGCATCCAGCTCGGCAACCCCAAGGGCGTGCTGCCTTACACCGTGCTGATCGGCGCCGACGGCAAGCTGCTCAAGCAGCGCATCGGCCCGTTCGAGGCCGGTGAAATCGATAGCTGGGTGAAATGAGCGCGGCGCGTCTGGGGTCGGACCGGCCCCAGTGCCGACGCCTTTCGATCAGTTGCGAGCCAACAAGGCTTCGAATTCCTTGACCTAAAGCGGACGCTTCGGCGCGAGCCTTGGCGAGATGGCCTGAGTGGCGAACCCTTTCCCTTCGCCCGTCCGGCACCGCCATCGGTCAACAGATGCTCGCGACCTCGCCGCTGCGCGCGAGCGGACGAAGCTCGTCGCTCCAGCGGTGAATGCTGAACACGCGACGCCCGTCGATGGCCGAACGCTCGAGCATCACCACCGCCCAGTAATCGTGCCCCTCGCAGCCCAGCTTCCACATCTGCATGCGCCCGGTCGGGGCCAAGGCGCGCGCCGGCGGGCTCAGTTCCGCCAGCGCCAGCAACGGCTTGCCCGCCACCTGCGGCCGTTCGCGCGCGAAGCGCTTCACCTGCTCCCAGTCGAAGGGCATGTTCGCGCCGTACAAGGTCTGCGAATACTCCACGAAGCCGCTGACCCCGTTGTCCAGCCGCCACTTCCTCAAGGCCTTGCGCTCGCCGCTGTATTCGAAGGATTCGGCCGGCATCGGTCCGGTGATCGCCTTGTCGCGCGCCAGCGGCCGGAACCCGAACCAGCCCAGCAGCACGCATACCAGCGCGGCCCAGAACAACACACGATTCAATTTGGCGCCGTTCATCACATCCCCGAGTAACACCGTTCATCACAGCCCGGGCGATCGACCCCTCGCCACCGGCCGAATCGTGACCGCACGGACTTCCACGCCCGCGCCGGACAGGCCACCATCGGCCCGGCGGTTGCGGAGTATCCACGAATCGGTGGACGCGCTCATGCCCGGCCGCCAGATTCGGTCAAGTCCCGGGTCGCGGCCGCGCCCCCGGCCGGTAGGGGCGGATCGTGCCAGCCGTCACGATCGTCCGGCTACGCGCGCCGACTTGCGCCTAAAAGCGCGGCGCGCCCGCAACACCGCCGCATTTCTAGAGCCGCCACTCAAACAACTGCTTAAATCGCGACAACTTCGCCGATTTGGCGGCCAACTTCTGGACAGCTGAGCGGCCATCGCGCAAACTGCCGCCCTTTGAAGGCAACCGCGCGGTCCCGATGGCCAAGCTCCTGGTCCTGCACGGCCCCAACCTCAACCTGCTCGGCACCCGCGAGCCGGAGGTCTACGGCCGCACCACCCTGGCGCAGATCGACGCCGATCTGGGCGAGCGCGCGCAGGCGGCCGGCCACGCCCTGGAGAGCCTGCAGTCCAACGCCGAGCACGTGCTGGTCGACCGCATCCAGGCCGCGCGCGGCGACGGCACCGCGCTGATCCTGATCAACCCGGCCGCCTTCACCCACACCAGCGTGGCGATCCGCGACGCCCTGGCCGCGGTCGCGATTCCCTTCATCGAGATCCACCTGTCCAACCCGCACACCCGCGAAGACTTCCGCCGCCACAGCTATTTCAGCGATCTGGCCCTCGGCGTGGTCTGCGGCTTCGGCGCCGACAGTTACCGCTACGCACTCGAAGCCGCCATCAAGCGCTTGACGGTCTAGCGAGCCGCCATCGCCACCCCGTATCCGTCCGGGCCGCGTCCGCGCGACCTGCAAACCAAGCTCCACATCAGAGGCCCGCTCCATGGACCTGCGCAAAATCAAGAAACTGATCGACCTGCTCGAGGAATCCAACCTCGCCGAGATCGAGATCAAGGAAGGCGAAGAATCGGTCCGCCTGGCCCGCACGCCCAAGGGCGGCTACGCCATGCCGCAGCCGCAGCCGATGTACGCGCCGGCGCCGGAACAGCGCCCGGCGGCCCAGGCCATGCCGATGAGCTCGCCGACCGAAGCGGCCACCGGCGGCAGCGCCAAGCCCGCCAGCGACCTGCCCGACGGCCACGTCGTGCGCGCGCCGATGGTCGGCACCTTCTACTCCTCGCCCGCGCCGGACAAGCCGCCGTTCGTCGCGGTCGGCCAGTCGGTCAAGGCCGGCGACACCCTCGCGGTGATCGAGGCGATGAAGATGTTCAACCCGATCGAAGCCGACGTGTCCGGCACGGTGCTCAAGATCATGGCCGAGAGCGGCCAGCCGATCGAGTTTGATCAGCCTTTGTTCGTAATCGGCTAAGGCCGATTACGACGGGATTAGGGAATCGTGATTCGGGATTCGGGCAAGCAGCGGCCGCACGAGCGCCTGGAGGTTTGGCGCGACGCGATGGCGTTGGTCGAATCGATCTATCGCATCACCGCATCTTTTCCCGAAACCGAGCGACTGGGCCTGTCGATGCAGTTGCGCAGAGCGGCCGTAAGCGTTCCATCGAACATCGCCGAAGGCTCGGCACGGCGATCGAGACCGGAGTACTTGCGGTTCCTGGCGATGGCACGCGGCTCGCTCGCTGAAATCAGTACCCAGTACGAGATCGCCCGCCGCCTGGGCTATCTCACCGACAACGCCATGGACACGGACTTGCTGGACCGAACCTTCGCCCGTCTGAACGCTCTGATCCGCTCGCTCGGTTCATCGCCGCGCGTCGTCAGCGAGACGCCCGCGCTTCACGAATCCCAAATCTCGAATCCCCAATCCCATGCTTGATAAAGTCGTAATCGCCAACCGCGGCGAAATCGCGCTGCGCATCCTGCGCGCGTGTCACGCGCTCGGCATCCGCACGGTCGCGGTGCATTCCACCGTCGACCGCAATCTCAAGCACGTGGCCATGGCCGACGAATCGGTCTGCATCGGGCCGGCGCCGTCGTCCGAGAGCTACCTCAACATGGCCTCGATCATCGCCGCGGCCGAAGTCACCGACGCCCAGGCGATCCATCCGGGTTACGGCTTTCTCAGCGAGAACGCCGACTTCGCCGAGCGCGTCGAGCAATCAGGCTTCATCTTCATCGGCCCGCGCGCCGAGACCATCCGCCTGATGGGCGACAAGGTCGAGGCGATCCGCGCGATGAAGGAAGCCGGCGTGCCCTGCGTGCCCGGCAGCGGCGGTCCGCTCGGCGACGACAACGCCGCCAACATCAAGATCGCGCGCGAGATCGGTTACCCGATCATCGTCAAGGCCGCCGGCGGCGGCGGCGGTCGCGGCATGCGCGTGGTCCACACCGAAGCGCATCTCAACGCCGCGATCCAGACCACCAAGTCCGAAGCCAAGGCCGCGTTCGGCAACGACATGGTGTACATGGAGAAATTCCTGGAGAACCCGCGCCACGTCGAGATCCAGGTGCTCGCCGACGGTCAGGGCAACGCGATCCATCTGGGCGAACGCGACTGCTCGATGCAGCGCCGCCACCAGAAGGTGGTCGAGGAAGCGCCGGCGCCGGGCATCACCGTCGAGCAGCGCGCGGAAATCGGCAAGGTCTGCGTCGAGGCCTGCATCCGCATCGGTTATCGCGGCGCGGGCACGTTCGAGTTCCTGTACGAGAACGGGCGGTTCTATTTCATCGAAATGAATACCCGCATCCAGGTCGAGCATCCGGTCACCGAACTGGTCACCGGCATCGATCTGGTCCGCGAGCAGCTGATGATCGCCGCCGGCCGCAAACTGTCGATCAAGCAAAGCGATATCGTGCTCGACGGCCACGCGATCGAATGCCGCATCAACGCCGAAGACCCGGAAACCTTCATGCCCTGCCCGGGCCTGATCCAGCACTTCCACGCCCCGGGCGGCCCCGGCGTGCGCGTCGACAGCCATATCTACGAAGGCTATCGGGTGCCGCCGAACTACGACTCGATGATCGGCAAGCTGATCGTGCACGGCCCCGACCGCGACACCGCGATCGCGCGCATGCGCGTGGCCTTGAGCGAAATGGTCGTCGACGGCATCAAGACCAACATCCCGCTGCAGCAGCGCATCCTGTCCGATGCCGGCTTCCAGCAGGGCGGCATGAACATCCACTACCTCGAAAAGCGGCTCAAGGAGCAGAAGGAAAAGACGATCTCGATCGTCTGAGCTCCTGCCGCGCAACACAACGAAGGCCCGCGTCGACAACGCGGGCCTTCGTCGTTTCACGATCAGCGAAAGCGCTTCCTGTAGGAGCGGCGCAAGCCGCGACCGCGAACCACGACCTCCGGCGAAACATCCGAGGTCGCGACCAACGCCCCAGGAAAAACCGCCCCGGCCCGCATCGCCCATCGCGCAACCGTGACCGCAACCGCGGCCGCGACCGTTCCTCAGCGCCCTACCGCACGCCGCCAACCACCACCCACAAAAAAACCCGCGTCGCCGACGCGGGCCTTGACCGATTCAACCACCCGGCCGCGCGCGGCGACCGGTCACGCGACGCCCGCGCTACCCGCGATCCACGCGCGCACCGCCGTCGCGCCGCGCCCACCGGCGCACGCGCGACAGCCGCACGCCCCGCCTCAGCGCAACGTGGGCTCGACCCACGCCGCCATCTCCAGCACGTCGGCTTCGGTCAGCTCGGCCGCGCCCGGCACGTTGCGGTGCGCGGTCGCGGTCGTGGCCGTCTTGCCCTTGGCCTTGCCCGGCGCCGGCACCTGGGTGCCCGGAATCGGCTGGATGCCGCCGGTGGACGAGGCGCTGACGACCATCACGTACTCGCTGGAGCCGTCCGGCCACATCACCTTGAAGGTGCTGCCCGGCGGCAAGGTCGAGAACGGCGCGCCGCTGCGCGCTCGATAGACCGCCGCGATCTGCGCCGCGCTCAACGAGCGCTGTTCGGCCTTGGAGTCCACCGAGGTCACCGCCACCTGCGCCAGGTCGCGGTACTCCTCGCCGAACACGTCGATCATCACTCCGGCCGCGCCGACCGAGTAAGCGCTCAACAACAGCGCCCAGAAGCCGATCTTCGCCGTTTTCATGAAGTGCTCGCGTTTCATTGCACCATCCTCTTTTCGCCAGTCAGCGAATCGACCATTTCTTCAACCACTTCTGCCCCCTGACGCGGGATCGCCGCGTCGTATACGAACCCGGCGAAATCCTGCTCGGGGTCCTGCGAACAAATGCCGCCGTTGGCGCAATAGGAGGTCATCAACGACCCCTTCGCGCTGCAATCCTGGCCGAGCCTGCACGCGGCCAATTGCCACGCCAGTTCGGCGAACTGAGTACCGGCCGCGCGGGTGAACCCCGAACTGCGGCCGCTGGACGCGATGCCCATGCCCGGCGACAGCGCCGAATACGCTTCCGGGTCTTTCGAACGCACGACCCGTTCGACCAGGTCGTTGCGGTATTCCTCGGTCTTCTCCAGCGGCTTGCCGGCCGCGAGCAGCGAGGCTTCGGCGGGCAGGCTGCCGCTCTTGGCCGCCTCCACCCGCTTGACCAGGATCATCGAGAAACTCAGATCGTCCTCGGGCACGAAGCGCGCGCAGCGCGAACTCACCCGGCTGCGCGCGGCGACCATCGCCGCGGAGGTGCGCAATTTCATCGCCTCGATCGCGCGGGTGTCGTTGCCGTAGTCGACCGGCGCGTTGGCGTAATTCGCGCAGTAGTCGTAGACCCGGGTCAGCAGCCAGATCGCCTCGGGTTCGCCGGCGTCGGCGCGCGAACGCAGCGATTGCGCGAACGAATACAGATCGCGCGCCTGTTCGAACTGCTGGCGCAGCGGCGACTGGGCGATGCCTCCCGGCGCGCGGCGCGGGCCGGCGACCGGAATCGAATCGTCGCGGCCGACATCGCTGGCGCGCCCCGACGAAGGCGCCGGCGCGGCGTAGGCGCGCGCGTCGGCCACGGGCGCGGCGCCCGCGCCCGCGTCGTGACCGCGCCGGTTGGCGTAGACGAACGCGCCGGCGAGCAAGGTCAGGCCGAGGATCGCGACCAGCGAACGCCCGCCCACGCGCCAGGCCGCGCGCGGCTCGCGCGGGCCTTGCTTGTAGCCGGACGTGTAGGTATCGGACATCAAGTGCGTGACTCGCGACCCGGGTGAAGTAACCGTGGCGCGAGCGACCGGCGGGGCCGATCGTCCGCGCCGCGGACGCGATGCCCGCCCGGTCGAACCGGTCGCGGGGACCTGTCCGGCGCCGGCGGCGCATCGTCAAGTCGTCGATGATAAGTCAAGCGCCGCGCAGATGCCCGCGGCCACTTAAATTGTGACTTCAATCACCATTCGCGATGCCCGGCGTCCGCCCCGCCCAAACACCAGCCGGGACGGATGCCCGATCGCCTGAACAGGGCTCAGCCGCCCTTGGCCGCGGCGCAGACCACGCTGTAACCGGCCACCCGGGGCCAATCTGCCTCGGCCTGGTCGACGCCGGGCGGGACGTACTCGCCCGCCGTGGTCAGCTGCAGCGCGTCGCCGGCGGCGTTGCGATAGTGGTAGTTGCAATAGCCCATGCCGGTGCCGGAGCAGCCTTCGATCTCGGGGTAGCCGAGCTTGCGCAGGGCGTCGCGCATGCCGTCCACGCCTTCGTCGGCGTCGGGATCGGACTGGCGGGCCTGCCAGCCCTGCGCGAGCAGGCGCTCGCGCGCGGCCGGCAGCGCCAAGGCTTCGAGCCGCGGCAGTTTCGCGTGCTGACCGCAATAGCTGTCGATCGCCGGCAGCGCGGCCAGTTCCAGTCCGCCGTCCGCGCCGACCACGAGTCGCGCGAGCTGGCGGCCGTTCCAGTCGCCGACCCGCAACTCGGCATCGGCGTCCGCGCGCCGCGCCGGCCGGCTCGATTCGGCCGAAGGATCGGGCACGCCGTCCTCCAGCGACTGCAGGCCGGCGTCGGAATCCTCCTTGCCCGTCTGCGCGTCGAGCACCTGCGCGAGCGGCCGGCCGTCGCGGAACAGCAGCACCTGCCCGTCCGGGAACACGCAGCCCATGCCGGCCAGATGGGTGCCGATCCGGGCCACGCCGACGGCGCGGTAACCGGCCCAGTCGCGTTCGCCGAACACCGTCCAGCCGGCCGCGGCGGCGGCGCGCGCGTCGGCCGAGGCCGGCGCCTGCCCGCAATCGTCCGAGGCCTCGCCGCTGTCGGCGCCGGCCTTGGGCAGCGGCGGCAGCGCGTCGATCAGGCGCAGGCGCAGGCTGCCGACCTCGCCCTTGACCGTCAGGCCGGTGGCGGCCGGCGTCGCCGCGGCGGGTGCCGCCGCGGGCGCCGGCGTCGCAGCCGCGGGCGCGGCGGGCGCGGCGGGCGTCCCGGTGCCTTCGCGATTGCACGCCGAGGCGCCCAGCGCGATCAGCGCGGCCACGGCCCAGGCCAGCGGCCGCGGCGACGGCACGGCGCGCCCGGCGGCGGCGAACGAACGGCGGATCGGCGTGGATTCCATTGCGCGGTGCTCCTTGAATGTGCGCGCACGCTATCTGATCGCCGCGAAACGGGTCAATAATGGCCGCCGCTTTCATCCGCCGCCCGCTCGATGCCCTTTCTTGAACTGACCCTGCGCTGCAGCGAAGCCGAACAACCGCGCTACGAAGCCGCGCTCGACGATGTCGGCGCGCTCGCGGTGACCATGCTCGACGCCGATGCCGACACCAGCAACGAGCACGCCATCCTCGAACCGGGCGTCGGCGAAATTCCGTTGTGGCAGTCGATGGTGCTCAGCGCGCTGTTCCCGCACGACGCCGACGCGCTGGTGCTGCTGGCCGCGCTGGAATCGTTCGATCCAGGCCTGGAGTGGACCCAGGTGCGTTTCCGTCAGGTCGAGGACCAGGACTGGGAACGCGCATGGATGGACCAGTACGTGCCGCTGCAGTTCGGTCGCCGCACCTGGATCGTGCCGTGGAATCACGACCTGCCCGATGGCGCCGATGCGGCCGACGCCGCGGTAGTGCGGCTGGACCCGGGCCTGGCGTTCGGTTCCGGCACCCATCCGACCACCGCGCTGTGCCTGGGCTGGCTCGACGGCCTCGCCGACGAGGGCGAACTCGACGGCCGGCGCGTGCTCGATTTCGGCTGCGGCTCGGGCATCCTCGCCCTGGCCGCGCTCAAGCTCGGCGCCGCGCATGCGGTCGGCGTCGACAACGATCCGCAGGCCCTGCTCGCGACCGACGACAACGCCCAGCGCAACGGCGTGGCCGAACGTATCGAGGTGCATCTGCCGCAGGACGAACCGCTCGCGCAGTACCCGGTGGTGGTCGCCAACATCCTCGCCTCGGCCTTGATCGCGCTGGCCGACACCCTGTCCGCGCGGGTCGCGCCGGGCGGACGCATCGCCCTGTCGGGCATCCTCGCCGGCCAGGAAGACGAGGTGCTCGCGCGCTACGCCGCTGACTTCGAACAATTGCGCGCCGACCGTCTCGAAGACTGGATGCGCGTCACAGGCGTGCGTCGGCGCTGAGCGCGACGGCATGATGGAATAAGGCCAATGTTCGTCGCCTGCCCTCACTGCGGTTATCTGGTCGCGCTGGTCGTGGCCCAGGACGGTCCGACCCGGACCTGCCCGCGCTGCGCCGGCGCGCTGCAATCGCAGGGCGTGGCGAACAGCGGCGACGCCGCGGCGGACGCGGCGCAGGCGCCGAACCAACCAGCGCAAGCGGTCGCGCCTGAGAGCAAGCCGGTCGCGGCATCGAACGTCGCCACCGACATCGACGACATCGCCAGCGCGTTGCGCAAGAAGCCGCAGAAGAATCCTGTCGAGGCTGCCGCGTCACCTTCGGAATCGACGGGTACGGTCGATGTTGCGGCGACGGCCGAGATCGGTAATCAAGCCGCCGATTCCGATGCCGCTGCGAGCACCGACGCAGCACCGAGCACCGACATCGCCGCGGACGACATTCCGCCCGCGCCACCGGCAACGCCGGCTGCCGCACCGCACTCCGCCGACGCCGCACTGACCCCGCTCAGCGCCGCGGTGCCGATCGCGCGCAAGCGGCCGGCCAAGCGCGCCGGCAAATCCGAAACCGCGGTGACCTCGGCCCGGCGCGCGCCGAGCTTCGCCCGTCAGCACGCGCGCGCCACCGCCGCGCCGACGCGGCTGCATTGGAGCGGCCCGCTGCTGATCGGCGTATTGACCATCGCGCTGGCCCTGCAATTGCTGCTCGCGCAACGCGACGAACTCGCCGCCGACGCGCGCTGGCGGCCGCTGCTCGCGAACCTGTGCGGCGTGCTCGCGTGCGAGATTCCGCCGTGGCACGAACCGGCCGCGTTGACCATGCTCAACCGCAACGTGCTGCCGGTCGCAGACCGCGCCGGGGTATTGCGCGTCAATGCCAGCTTCCGCAACGACGCGCGCTGGGCGCAGCCGTGGCCGACCCTGATGCTGAGCCTGGAGGACGTCGATGGCCGCCGGGTCGGTCAGCGCGCGTTCTCTCCACAGGACTACCGCAAGGGGTATCGGGCGGACGAACGGATCGCGCCGGGGCAAAGCGCCGCGGTGCAATTCGACGTGCTCGAACCGGCCCCGCACGTGGTCGCGTTCACCTTCGATTTCCGTTGAAATCCGCCGCCGTCGCGTTGTCTGCCGCGACCCCGGCGCGCTAGACTCCCCCTCCCGTCGTCACTGCGCGCAGTGCGCAACTGGCACATCCCGGCCGACGGAAACCTGCTACGGGGAAGCACTTGAACGCACTCAACGACCGCAACGAAGCCGCCCGCACCGGACCCCGGGTGCCGCTGCGCGATCATGTCGCGACTTCGATCCGTCGTTACCTCGGCGACCTCAACGGCAGCGGCACGGAAAATCTGTACGAAATCGCGCTGCGCGAACTGGAAATCCCGCTGTTCGCCGAAGTGCTGCAGCATTGCGACGGCAACCAGAGCCGCGCCGCGGCGATGCTCGGCATTCATCGCGCCACCCTGCGCAAGAAGCTGCGCGAGTACGGGCTGGAATAAGCGCCGCCGTCCGTCCCGACCCGCCGGCGGTCACCGCTGCGCGCGGGTCGCCAGAAACGCCAGATACTTGGGATCTTCTTCGGCGAACAGTTCCGCGCCGCCACCGGCGTGCGCGCGCATCAGTTCGTCGGCGGCCGCATCGTGCTCGCCGGCGTCCAGCAGCACCTGCCCCAGCCGCAGATGGATGAAGGCATTGTCCGGCCCGCCCGGGCAGCGCAACGCGTATTCCAGCACCGGGCGCGCCGACTTGAGGTCGCGCAGGCGGAAGTAGCAATCGCCGATCGCGGTGAGGATCCAGGTTGACGCTTCCCAGTCCTTCTTCGGTTCCGGCACCCATTCCCAGGCGTCGTTGAAGCAGGTCACCGCGGCGTCGAAGCGGCCTTCGGCTACCGCGGCGTTGCCGGCCTCGCATAGTTTGTTCAGGCGTTCGTAGACGGTGTCGTCCATTTGCAGCGAGGGTGGGGGCATGGATGGCTCCGCGGGGTTGCTTTGTGTGGGTTGTGACGCCTGGATGCAGGGTTCGCGCTTCCTGCTCAGGCTGGCAGCCAGCGTACGACGCGGCTGCGGTCTTTGCGTTGCTATCCGTGGCGCAACTGGCTTCGGATCGTTTGGCCCGGCCATCCTTCGTCTCGTGTAGCCGGACCTGCGCGCAATGCGCGCGTACGGCGCTTCTTTCAACTTCGCGCGGCCATCCATGGCGCAACTGCCGCGGGCTTCGGATCGTCCGGCCAGGCCATCCTTGGCCGGTCGTCTAGCCGGACCTGCGCGCAGTGCGCGCGTACGGCGCTTCTTTCAACTTCGCGATGCCATCCGTGGCGCGACTGGCGCGGGCTTCGGATCGTCCGGCCCGGCCATCCTTGGTCGGTCGTCTAGCCGGACCTGCGCGCAATGCGCGCAGAGCGGTTCGGCTAGACCCACCAATACCGAATCAAATGGAAGAAGACCGGGGCGGCGAAACACACCGAGTCGAGACGGTCGAGTACGCCGCCGTGGCCTTCGATCATGTGCCCCCAATCCTTGATCCCGCGATCGCGCTTGATCGCCGACATCACCAGGCCGCCGTAGAAGCCCATCAGGTTGATGACCAATGCCAGCGCGGCGGCCTGCAACGGGGTGAACGGCGTGATCCACCACAGCGCCGCGCCCAGCGCGGTCGCCGAGGCGACGCCGCCGACGAAACCTTCCACGGTTTTCGACGGCGACAGCTTCGGCGCGATCAGGCGCTTGCCGCACAGCTTGCCCCACACGTACTGCAGCACGTCCGAGGATTGCACCACGATCACCAGGAACGCGATCAACAGCAGATTGCGTCCTTCGTAACCGGGAATATGCAGATTGATCAGCGCCGGCACATGGGAAATGCAGAACACGCAGATCATCAGCCCCCACTGCACCTTGGCCGTGCGTTCCAGATAACGCGTGGTGTCGCCGCCGATGGTCGACAGGATCGGCAGCAGCAGGAACGCGTAGACCGGGATCAGCAAGGTGTACAGCCCGTACCAGTCGATATAGACCAGCCAGTACTGCAACGGCAGCGCCAGGTAGAACGCCGCCAGCAAGGCGTAGTAATCGCTGCGCCGGGTCGGCGTCAGCGTGATGAACTCGCGCAGCGCGAACAGCGAGACGATCGCGAACAGCACGATCATGCCGACCCGGCCGATCGCGAACGCGAGCCCGACCACGATCGCCATCACCCACCAGGCGCGAATGCGCGCGACCAGGTTGGCCACCACCTGGCTGGGCGCGTCGCGGGTCTTCCAGCGCAGCCATTCGGCGATGACGGTCGCGATCAGCAACACGCAGGCCACGCCGGCGAACAGCAGCACCGAGTGCGGCCATTCGCGCACGAAACCGATCAGGTCGTTCATTCCGCCGCTCCGTGGCTGATGTTGGCGGCGTTGCCCGCGGCAGGCGCCGAGCCGTGCTCGGACAAGGCCAGCAAGGCGTTGCGCGCGCGATCGAGAAACGCCTGTTTGTCTTCGTCGGCGCGCAGGCGCAGGGTTTCGCCGAAGGTCGCGGTGCACAGCAGCGGCAGCGGCAGGACCTTGCCCTTGGGCATGACCCGGGCGAGGTTGTCGATCCACACCGGCACGAATTCCAGCTCCGGCCGGCAATGCGCGAGGTGATACAGCCCGCTCTTGAACGGCAGCAACGGCTCGTCGCCCTGGTTGCGCGTGCCCTCGGGAAACAGGATCAGCGAATTGCCGCCGTCGACCGCGTCGCACAAAGTTTCGATGGCGTCCTGCTTGCGCTGGGCCGGGTCGCGTTCGATCAACACGCCGTTGAACACTTCGCGGATCAGATAGCGGCGCAGCGCATCGCGCTGCCAGTAATCGGCGCCGGCCACCGGCCGCACCTGGCGCCGCAACGCCGGCGGCAAGGCCGACCAGATCATCACGAAATCGCCGTGGCTGACATGGTTGCCGTAGTACACGCGGTGATCCGACGACGGCGAGCAGCGCCACAGCGCGCGCGCGCCGGTCAGCGCGCGGATCGCGCCGCTGAAGCTGCTGGCGAGCAAGTTCGAAATCATCGGGCCTCCAATTCGCGCACGATCGAACGCAGGCGCAAGCCGATGGTCACGGCCGCGCCGAGCGCGACCGCGGCCAGGGCGGCGGCGAGCAAGGCCTCGACCCACTGGGTCCATCCCAAGGCCAGACCGATCGCCGACAGCAACGCGGCCAGACTCATCGCGATCATGCGCATGCGCCGCGACATCGGTCCTTCGGCATGTTCGCGCAATCCGCAGGCCAAGCCGAGCACGCGCACGTAAGCGGTACCGACCGACAGCAGCGATGCGGCCCAACCCAGGTCGCTGGCCCAGCTCAGCCACGGCGCCAGGCCGTAACCGACGCCGAGAAAAATCAGCGTGTCGGCGAGCCGGTCGGGCGCATCGCTGTAGACCTCGCCGGCCTTGCCGACCATGCCGCCGCGACGCGCGAGCAGGCCGTCGAGGCGATTGCACAGCATCCGCCCTTGCAGACACACCGCCGCGAACAACAGCAACACCACTCCGGCCAGCGGCGGATCGCGCAAGGCGAAGAAGAACGACAACCCGGCCAATGCGGCCAGGCCGATCGCGAACAGGGAAATGCCGTTGGGCGTGGCGCCGCGCGAACGCAGCCTCGCGGCCAGGCGTATGCGCCAGTCGGGCCGGGCCGGTTCGCCCGCCGCGGACGACGCCGGCGCGACGCCGTCGGACGGCCGTGGATCGTGTGGCTCGCTCATGATCTGACTCCGTTCAATCGCCGCCGCCGCCGCAACCGCCGCAGCCGCTGGACCCGCAACTGCCGCCGCCGCTGTCGCTGCTGCCGCCACCGGAACTGCTGCAACCGCCGCTGGTGCTGCTGCCGTCGCTGCTGCTCGACACCGGCGTGCGCAGGGTGTGGTAATCGATCAGGGCGCTGTCGATCAGGCCCGCCGTGCCCATCAACGCGACCCGCGCGCCGGCATCGGCGTCGCCTGTCTCGGCGCCGTTGGATTCGCGGCGCTTGGACAAGGCGCGGTCGGCATCGTGCAGCACCCAGTCGCCGGCGCGCGAACGGCGCTTGGCATAGGCCCAGCGGACCAGCGCCAGCACGCTCGCGAGCGCGGTCAGCACCACCAGGAAACCGACCGGCTTGCCGCGCTCGACGCCGACGAAAATCTTGCTCAGGCCGAACCCGACCAGGGCGACGATCGGCAGCGTGCCGAGCAGACGCGCACGCAAGGCCTGCGTCGGATTCATCCACCAGCCCTTGCGCTGCAGTTGTTCGCCCAAGCCGGCGTAATGCTGCTTGAGCGCGCCGAGGGCGTCGTCGAGATTCTGCCGGCGCTGCACGATCCACAGCGCCTCGCGCAGCGATTCGGGAAGCGGCTGTCGGCCGCCGGCCGGATTCGCGCGCAGCCACGCGCCGGTGCGCGCGGCATCGCGGGCGTTACCGGCGAAGTCCAGGCGCAGCGCATCGCGATCGAGCAGTTCGACGATCGCCACGTCGGCGGCGCGTTCGGCGCCGGCGGCGAGGAAACCCAGTTCGACCGGGTCCTCGCCCTTGACGCCGTCGCGCCGGTTGGCGCCGCGCACGCGCCGCTCCAGCGCGCCGCCGAGGGTGAACACGCAGCCAATCGCGACGATGTAGAAGGCGAGAAATTCATAACCGCGCCATTGCAGCGGATTGAATTCTGTCGATGCCGAGGCCGCCCATGCATACACCGCGGCGCAGGCAACGCTCCAGATCCACACCCAGCTGCCGACGCCGCGCGGCGGCGCGGTCCAGGGCGTGACGAATCGCAACGGCGTGCGCCGGCCCGGACCCGGCTGCGGCCCGGGAGTCGCGGCCTGCGCCGCGCGCGAGAGTTCCGGGTACGGCCACTGCGCCGCCGGCGGATCGCCGAAGAAGCGTTCGTAGCTGATATAGGTCTCGCGGTATTGCTGTTGATGCCGCTCGTGTTCGCGCGCACCGCCGAGCGAAGGCGTGTGGTGCAGCGATTGTTCCAGCACCTGCGGACAGAAGCGCTGCCAGTAGTCGCGGGTATAGACCATGTGCGCGTGCCAGACCTGATCGATCAGCTCGCTCGGCGTAACCGGATGCCCGGCGGAAACCGCCAGAAAACAGAAGCGCCGGTATTCGTCCAGCGCCGCCTGCGCGCCCTCGCGGGTGGTCTGGCAGGCGTGGGCGACCCGGGCCAGAAAGGCTTCGTGGTGCTCGCCGCCGAAATCGTATTGATGCAGGCGTTGCCACAGCGCGCGCCGCGGCGCGGTCCATACGTTGTCGTCCATCCCCGCTTCGCTCATAGCCACGCCCGCCCACAGGCCGCGACCAGCATCGCCAATTGGGCCAAAAGGCACAACGCCTGATTGCGCAGCAGGCCGCGCGCGCCGCGCCAGCGCGCCGGCCAATCGCGGCCGGCGCGCTCGCGCGGCAGCAGGCCCAGCGCGATCAGGCTCGCGTCCAGGCGTCGCGCGGCGTGGATGCCGGCGTCGGCGCTATTGCCATTGCCATTGCCATCGCCATCGTCCTGATCGGCCAGCGCGGCCAGCAACCTCGCGTCGAAATCCACCCGCAGCGCGTAATACAACTGCGCGATCCCGGCGCCGAGGCTCAGCAGCAACCACGCCGGCACGGCATCCGCGCCCGGCCACACCAGACCCAGCAGCGTCGCCGCCAGTACGATCAGCGAGCCGTTGCGCAGATGCCGACCCTGCGCGAGCAGCGCGGCCATCGCGCGCAGGTCGAACGCCGTCGTCGCAGCGTTGTCATCGCTCTGCGGCGGCGTTTGCGGCTCGCTCATGCGATGTGTCCGTCCGCGACCCGCGCGGGCGCCGTCGCCGCCGCGCGCGTCATCAGCCCGAGCGCGCGCCGATGCCGATCGCGCAGCACGATCGCCGGCCGCGCCTTGCGCAGGATCGCGATCGCCTCGTCGACCGTGGCCGCGCGGCCGCTGTGCAGCAGCCACGCCGCGACCGCGGCGGCGCTGCGCGAATAGCCCAGGGCGCAGCAGACCAGGACCTCGCCGTTCCGCCGCGAGGCTTCTATGTCGTCGGCGACCGCGCGCAACTGCCCGGCATCCGGCGCGACCAGATCCAGCATCGGCCGGACCACGTCGCCCGATCGCCACGACCGCAACGGCAACTCCGCGCTGACATCGACCACCCGCGCATAGCCGTCGCGTTCGCCGCGGCCGGGCACCCGGCCCAACCAGACTTCGTCGATCACCCACACCGGCTGCGGCGCGTTGCGCGTCCACCAGCGCGAGTTGAGCCACGCGCCGAGCAGGTACGGCGCATACAGCCAGAGCGCGGCCGTGCTCAGACGGCCGTCGTCGCGTTTCTGGAAGCCGGCGGCACCGAGCACCGCGTAGTTCAGCGCCACCAGCAGCAAGGACAACGCCGGCCACAGCAGCCACAGCCCCACGCCGCCCAGCGCGATCGCCGCATACGCGCAGGCACCGGCGCCAACTAGATAGATCAACGCCAGCTTCCAGCGCTGCGGGTCGCGCGCGAGCGCCGCGTGTCGCCACGGCGCGACCGTGCGTTCCGGCCACAGCCACACGCACAGCCAACCGGCCAGCACGCCGGTCGGCAGGTCGATGAAGTGATGCTGATACGTCGTCAACACCGACACGCCGATCAGCGCGAACCAGACGTGCAACAGCCAGCGCCACGCGCCGCCCAGGTGCTGGGCGAAGCGCACCCACAGCACGATCAGCAGCACGATGTGCAACGACGGCGCCTGATTGAACGGCTTGTCGAAACCCAACAGCACGTCGAACAACCAGCCGAACACGCCGCCGGTTTCGGGCCGGGTGAAGCTGAAATGCAACGGAAACAGCAGGAAACACGAGATCGCGACGACCTGCGCGCTCAACAGCCGCAAAGCCTGGGTATCGAGTTCGCGCCGGTCGCGGCAGACGAACAGCGAAATCCCGTAGAACAGATCGATCGACCAGTACGGCACGATCGTCCAGGCCCAGAACGGCATCGCCCGTTCCCAGTCGAACACGATGCTGGGAACGTCCGCGCGCGCGGCCGCGACCGAATTGGCGTAGCCGTAGCTCAGAAAGAACAGCGGCCCTAGGAATACCAACCACAGCAGCGCCCGCCCCCACGGACGCCGCGCGGACGCAGCGGTCATGCGTCGACCCGCTGCGCCAGCGATACGGTGAAGATGCCCCAGGCGTCGATGCGCTGATCGATCTTGACGAAACCCGCCGCGCGCACCAGATCGTCCATTTCCTGCTGGCTGCGCCGGCGCATCACCCAGGCCTCGCCGCCGCGGTGGCTGGTCAGCGCGCGGGCGATGAACTCCAGTTGCGGATGCCAGGGCTGGCCGGTGTAGACGATGAAACCGCCCGGCGGCACCGCCGCGGCCAGGCCGTCGAGCGAGCGCCGCACCAGCGCGTTGTCGGGAAACAACTCGTACAGGCCCGAGACCACCGCCAAGGTCGGGCGCGGATCGAGCGCGGCCAGGGCGTTGCGGTCGAACGCGTCGCCCTGGTCGAAGCGCGCGAGCGCCCCGGCGCCAAGGGTTTCGATCAGGGCGCGGCCCTTGTCGACGTTGAGCTCGCTGTAGTCGCGCAGGCGGATCGAATCGGCGCGCTCGTTGCCGCCGGCCAGCGCTTCGAGCGCATAGCGGCCATGACCGGCGGCGATATCGACCGCATGCACCGGCATCGACGCCGCGCGCAGACGTCGCATCGCTTCGCGCAGCAACTCGTGCAGATGAGTGCGGCGCACGCGGATGCCGCGCCAGCCGATCGCGTCGAGGTAGTTGCGATCGATCATCCGGCCCAATGGCCCTTTGCCGCGCGCCTCGTCGCGGTAGACATAGTCCAGGCTGCTGCCCGAATCGAAACCGGTGTCCAGGCCGAGCTTGATGCCTTCGGAGAAGTTGCCGCCGAAGCGCAGCCCGGCGCGGGTGAAACGCCAGCGCAGGTCGGCCAGCGACCAGCGTTCCGGCGGCCACGAGAGTTTTTCCGACTCCTCGAAGCTGGCGCCGTGACGGTGCGCGTCGAGCAGATCGGCGCGCTGCAACGGTTCGGCGAAACGCGCCTGCACGAACGCGCGGATGCGGTTGATCGCGGCGACCCGGCCCTTCTCGCCCAGGGTGTCGTGATAGAAGCCCTGCAGCAGGTGGCGTTCCTTGATGCTCGATCCCAGGCGCTCGTAGAAACGGTCCTGCGGGCCGCGATGGACGACGAAGTCCGAACCGGAGACGAGGAGTTGGGTCGGAACCGTTATGGCCTGCGCGTCGGCGACGATGCGTTCGGCCGCCTCATACAAGCCCAACAACACCCGCACCGAAATCGGCCGGGTGATCAACGGATCGGTGCGATAGCTTTCCACCCGTTCGGGATCGTGGGTGAGCCACTGCGGCTTGACGTAGCTGTTGACGAAGAAATTGCCGCGCAGCTTCTGCATCAGCTTCAGGCCCGGCACCGCCAGCGGCACGTACAGCTTGACCTTGAACGCCGGCGAGGCCAGCACCAGCGCGCGCAGGCGCGGCGCGTAGTCGTGGACCCAGGTCGCGGCGACCACCGCGCCGACGCTCTGCGCGATCAGCGCGGTGTCTTCGACGCTGATGCCGTGGCTGGCGCCGATATGGGCGACGAAACGGTCCAGGTCGCGCACCAGCGCGTCGAAACCGGGCGCGTCGCCGCGCTCGCCGGGCGAGCGGCCGTTGCCGCGCGCGTCCCAGGCGAAGAAGTCGGCGTCCTCCATGCCCAACTCGGCGACCAGATGCTGGACCCGGCCGGAATGTTCGTGGCCGCGATGCAGCAGCACGATCGCGCGGCGCGGCTGGCCGGCGACCGGCGCGCTCGCGGGCCAATAACGGTAGAACAGCGAGGTGCCGTCGAAACTGGCGAACTGGCGTTCCTGTACTTCCCTCATCAACCTTCTCCTTGTTGCGGTACTGCGGCGTCCTGCGCGGCATCATGCCGCAAACCGGCGCGCACGCGGCGCACGACTGTCAACACGCACAGCAGACCGGCGACGATCAACATCAGTTCCGTGGCGCGCGCGCCGATCCAGCCCAGCGCGAGTAACGTCCCCAGCAAACCGACCACGAACGCGCGGTCGCTCTTGCCCATCGGCCCGTCGTAGCGGCGCGGCGCGCCGATCATCGGCCCGAGCACGCCGGCGTATTCGGTCAACACCGCCAACAGCACGAACGCCAGCAACGGCGCCGGATGCAGGCCGGCGACCGCGAACAACGCCAGGTACAAGGCGCTGTCGGACACCACATCGCACAATTCGTTGAGGTAGGCGCCCAGCCGCGATTGCTGGCCGAACTCGCGCGCCAGCATGCCGTCGATCGCGTTCATCGCCATGCGCGCGAACATCCACAGCGGCAGCAGCGCGAACAGCCACGGCCGGGCCGGCGCGCCCCAGTACACCAGCGCGGCCACGCCGAGCGAGACCGCCGCCGCCGCGGTGGTGACTTGATTGGCGGTGACGCCCAGCGCGTACAAGCGCCGCACCAGCGGCCGCAGCAGCGCCTGGAAGCGTCCTTTCAAAGCGTAGATCGAAGCCATTCCCTGTGCGTTCCTGAAGCCCTCGCGGGCGATCGCCGATCAGCTTAGCGGCTGCGGAGGAAGATCGCGGTCCCCATGCCCGCGGATGCGCGCGGTATCGAAATACTGGCCCGCCGGACCAGCGTGGCGGTGCCGCCACCGGCCGCGCGGCGGTGGCGGCGTCGCGCAGCGCCGGCCGGGGCGGCCGAAGATGCGCGATCGCGGCCTGAACGGGCCGGCCCGGCCGCCCGTCGCCGCTATAATTCCCGCGCCCTTCCGCTGCCCCCCATCCCCGAATGACCTCCGATCGCTCGACCGGCACGCCGGTTCACATCCGCCGCGCCCTGCTGTCCGTGTCCGACAAGACCGGCCTCATCGAACTCGCCCAGGCCCTGGCCGCGCGCGGGGTCGAACTGCTGTCCACCGGCGGCACCGCCAAGGCCATCCGCGACGCCGGCCTGGCCGTGCGCGACGTGTCCGAGGTCACCGGCTTCCCGGAAATGATGGACGGCCGGGTCAAGACCCTGCATCCGCTGGTCCACGGCGGCCTGCTCGGCCGCGCCGGCGCCGACGACGCGGTCATGGCCCAGCACGGCATCGCCGCGATCGACTTGCTGGTGCTGAATCTGTATCCGTTCGAGAAAGTCGCGGCCGATCCGGCCAGCAGCTTCGACGACATCATCGAGAACATCGACATCGGCGGTCCGGCGATGCTGCGCTCGGCGGCGAAGAACTTCGCCCGGGTCGCGGTCGCGACCGATCCGGCCCAGTACGCCGGCCTGATCGAGGAATTGAACGGCAACGACGGCGCGCTCAGCGGCAAGACCCGCTTCGCCCTGTCGGTGGCCGCGTTCAACCGCGTCGCCCAGTACGACGCGGCGATCAGCAACCACCTTTCGGCGATCGCCGAGGACGGCAGTGCGCAGGCGTTTCCGGCCCAGCACAACGCCAGCTTCGTCAAGGTCATGGACCTGCGCTACGGCGAAAACCCGCACCAGCTCGGCGCGTTCTACCGCGACCTCAACCCGCTGCCCGGCACCCTGGCCACCTTCACCCAGTTGCAGGGCAAGGAGCTGAGCTACAACAACCTCGCCGACGCCGACGCGGCCTGGGAATGCGTGCGCCAGTTCGAAACCCCGGCCTGCGTGATCGTCAAGCACGCCAACCCCTGCGGCGTGGCCCAGGGCGTGGCCTGCGGCGACGCCTACGAACTGGCCTATGCGACCGACCCGACCTCGGCGTTCGGCGGCATCATCGCGTTCAACACCAAGCTCGACGCGGCCACCGCCAAAGTCATCCTCGACCGCCAGTTCGTCGAGGTGCTGATCGCGCCGGATTACGACGACGCGGCGATCGACTACGCCAGGAAGAAGGCCAATGTGCGCGTGCTGCGCATTCCGCACGGCGACGGCCGCAACGCGCAGGACATCAAGCGCATCGGCTCGGGCCTGCTGGTGCAGAGCGCCGACCTGCGCGAAGTCGGCCGCGATGAGTTGAAAGTGGTCAGCAAGCTGGCGCCTACCGACGCGCAGCTCAGCGACCTGCTGTTCGCCTGGCGCATCGCCAAGTTCGTCAAATCCAACGCCATCGTCTATGCGCGCGATCACCGCAGCATCGGCATCGGCGCCGGCCAGATGAGCCGCGTGGTCAGCGCCAAGATCGCCGCGCTCAAGGCCGAGGAAGCCGGTCTGGTCGTGCCCGGTTCGGTGATGGCGTCGGACGCGTTCTTTCCGTTCCGCGACGGCATCGACGCGGCGGCCGCGGCCGGGATCAAGGCGGTGATCCAGCCGGGCGGCTCGATGCGCGACAACGAAGTGATCGCCGCCGCCGACGAACACGGGCTGGCGATGGTGTTCACCGGCGTGCGTCATTTCCGCCATTGAGGTCGAGGGTTGGCGCGGCCGCGATCGCTTCGGCGCTCGCGGTGGCGCTTGATCGCTTATGTCCGATCCTTCTGATTCCGAATCCGCCAAGCCCAACGCGTCCAAGTCGGATGCCTCCGGGCCCAAGTCCGAGCTTGATGTTGCGACAGGCCTGAGCGGCCGGCCGTCGCTGGGCCGCCAACTCGGCCGTTCGATCGCGCGCAAGCTCAGCGTGCTCGCGGTATTGCTCGTGGTGATGACGCTCTGGGGCGCGTGGCAATACACGCGCCGGCAGGCGGTCGACAGCGAAACGCTCGGCGAGTACCGCATCGACGGCTCGTCGCTCGCGGTGCTGCTGGTCGAACCCGACGTGTCGCTGGAAATCGGCGCCGGCCTGCGCCGCGATTACACCGTGCAGGTCGCGCGCGCGCTGGCCAAACGGTTCGAACAACTGGGCTACACCACCCGCGAATACGCCGCGCGCAGCGACGAAGAACGCTTCGGCCAGACCACCCGCGCCGCCGACCGCGACGCCGCCGCGCGGTACCAGACCGACACCATGCACCGCCTGCGCGAATTCAACGCGCCGGTGCTGCGGGTCGCGCTGCAGGACCTGCAGTACGACGGCCGCGTCGTCAGCGAACAGCATTACCGGGTCGAGCTGCTCGATCCGAAAACCCTGCAACCCTCGTGGCGCGCGACGCTGACCTGGCGCGAAGGCCGTTCGCAGTCCATCGCCCTGTTGTGGCACCTGCGCAAGAACCAGCTGCCGCCGCCGTTGTGGGACAGCCTGGCGGATCTGGCGATCGCGCGGATGCGCAAGGACGGCGCGATCGCCGCCGAAACCACAATCCAGTAACCGCGCCGCCGCGTTCCGACCCGCGGGATCGGCGCGCGCCGCGACCGCGACACCGCGGCTGCGACGCCGGCGACCGAGCAAGCGCGATGCCGCGGCCGCGCCGCGATCCGCGCCTGCACCACGATCGCGCCGCTCAAGCGTCCGGCTTCACCCGCTCCTTCCAGATCTCATGATCGACCCCGTCGCCCAACTCGGGGTACTGGGAAATATGGAACTCCGGCGACTTGCCCTCGTCCAGCTGACGGTCGTAGTCGCGCGTCAGTTTCACCACCACGCCCGACAACATCACGATCGCGACCAGATTGATCGAGGCCATCAAGGCCATCGCCGCATCGGCCGCGTTCCACACCAGCTCGACCTTGGAGTACACGCCCCACACGATGACCAGCAAGGCCGCCACCCGCAGCACGAACAACGACTTCGCCCCGCCGCCGAGATACAGCAGATTGCTCTCGGCGTACGAGTAGTTGCCGATGATGGTGGTGAAGGCGAAGAAGAACAGCGCGATGGCGACGAAGTAGGTGCCCCAGACCGGGAAGAACGCCGTCATCGCGTTCTGGGTAATCTGTACGCCGTCGCCGGCCTGACCGAGCACGCCCGACAGCAGGATCACGAACCCGGTCGCGCTGCAGATCAGCAAGGTGTCGATGAACACGCCCAGCGACTGCACCAGGCCCTGGCTCGACGGATGGTGCGGCACCGGCGTGGCCGCCGCGGCGACATTGGGCGCGCTGCCCATGCCGGCCTCGTTCGAATACAGACCGCGCTTCACGCCCTGCAACATGGCCACGGCCAGACCGCCGAGCACGCCGCCGGCCGCGGCGTCGAGCCCGAACGCGCTGCGCACGATCAAGGTCAACACGTCCGGCACCTGCGGCAGATGGGTGAGCACCACCCACGCGGCCAGCCCCAGATAGCCCAGCGACATGAACGGCACCACCCATTCGGCGAAGCGCGCGATGGTGCGCAGGCCGCCGAAGATGATGATGCCGGTCAACAGCACCAGGCCGGTGGCGATCTGGAACTGGCTGAAACCGAACGCGCTGCGCAGCGATTGCGCCATCGCATTGGCATGCACGCTGCTGAACACCAGGCCGTAGGTCAGCAACAGACACAGCGCGAACGCCACGCCCATCCACGGCATCTTCAACCCGCGGGTCATGTAGTACGACGGCCCGCCGCGATACTGGCCCTTTTCGTCGCGCACCTTGTACAACTGCGCCAGCGCGCTTTCCGCATACGCGGTCGCCATGCCCAGCACGGCGGTGCACCACATCCAGAACAAGGCGCCCGGGCCGCCCAGGCTCAGCGCGATCGCCACGCCGGCCAGGTTGCCGGTGCCCACGCGCGAGGCCAGCGAGGTGCACAGCGCCTGGAACGGCGAGATGCCGGAGCTGTCGCCGTCGGTGCCGCGGCCGATCACGTGCAGCATGTGCGGGAAGCGGCGCACTTGCAGCAGCCGCAGGCGCACGGTGAAGTACAGGCCGACCAGCAACAGGCCGTAGGTCAGGAAGTAATCCCACAGCACGTGGTTGATCCCGCCGATGACCGGCGCCAACAGCGCCTCGATACCGTCCAGCCAGGCTTGCATGCGGTCGCCCCAGAAAGTCGCGAAAAACAGCGGTCGATGGTAGCAGCCGGCTCGCGGCTGGGCGGCGGCTCACGTAAAATCGCCGATTCGCGTGTTTTCGCGCCATCTCGGCCCGCGTGGCCAGGAGCATCCATGAAAGTCCTCGTCATCGGTTCCGGCGGACGCGAACACGCGCTGGCCTGGAAGCTCGCCCAGTCGCCGCGCATCGACGAAGTGCTGGTCGCGCCCGGCAACGCCGGCACCGCGCGCGAAGACCGCTGCCGCAACGTCGCCGTGGCCGCCACCGACATCGACGGCCTGCTGCAACTGGTCGCCGACGAAAACGTCGCGCTGACCGTCGTCGGCCCGGAAGCGCCGCTGGTGGCCGGCGTGGTCGACCGCTTCCGCGCCGCCGGCCTGCGCATCTTCGGACCGACCGCCGCCGCCGCCCAGCTTGAAGGCAGCAAGGCCTACGCCAAGGACTTCCTCGCCCGCCACGGCATCCCGACCGCGTACTACGCGGTGCATACCGAGGTCGACGCCGCGCTGGCTTATGTTCGCGAGAAAGGCGCGCCGATCGTGGTCAAGGCCGACGGCCTGGCCGCCGGCAAGGGCGTGATCGTGGCGATGACCCTGGAAGAAGCCGAGGCCGCGGTCACCGACATGCTTTCGGGCAACGCCTTCGGCGCCGCCGGCGCTCGGGTGGTGATCGAGGAATTCCTCGACGGCGAAGAAGCCAGTTTCATCTCGATGGTCGACGGCAAGCACGCGTTGCCGATGGCGACCTCGCAGGACCACAAGCGCGTGTTCGACGGCGACACCGGCCCCAACACCGGCGGCATGGGCGCGTACTCGCCCGCGCCGGTGGTGACGGCCGACGTGCATGCGCGCGTGATGCGCGACGTGGTGATGCCGACCGTCGAAGGCATGATCGCCGACGGCGTGCCGTTCACCGGTTTCCTCTATGCCGGCCTGATGATCGACGCGCACGGCGCGCCGAAAGTCATCGAATTCAACGTCCGCTTCGGCGATCCGGAAACCCAGCCGGTGATGCTGCGCCTGGACTCGGACCTGCTCGATCTGGTCGAAGCCGCGCTCGACGGCAAGCTCGACACGACCCAGGCGCAATGGAACCCGCGTCCCTCGCTCGGCGTGGTGATGGCCGCGGCGAACTACCCGGACACGCCGAAGGCCGGCGACGTCATCCACGGCCTGGATGCGGCGCAGCCCGCGCACGCCAAAGTCTTCCAGGCCGGCACCAAGCTCGGCCCGAACGGCGAAGTGCTGACCGCCGGCGGCCGCGTGCTGTGCGTGTGCGCGCTCGGCGACGACGTCGCCCAGGCGCAGCGCGAAGCCTACGCCGCATTGGCGAAGATCGGCTGGGACGGCGAATTCCATCGCAACGACATCGGCTGGCGCGCGATCGAACGCGAGCAACAAGCCGCGAAGTCCTGAGCCCCACCCATCGTGACGAAAAAACGGCCGGAAGAGCCCCGCTCTCCCGGCCGTTTCGTTTCCCCCAGTAGGAGCGGCGCAAGCCGCGAACGCGACATCACAGATACGACGTAGGTGCGATGTCGCGGTCGCGGCTCACGCCGCTCCTACAGTCGGTATCGTCATCCGCGACGAATCGCCGCGTTACACCGCCGCGGGCGATCCGAACCAGACAGTCAGCGCATCCGCCAACCCCTGCCAGCTTCCCTCGCCCACCCAGGCCACATACCCGTCCGGCCGAACCAACACCGCCGCAGGCGCGGCGACCACGCCAAGCGCGGGCAACTCCCAAACCCCCGCATACCCGGCATCGATCGCCTGCACCCGATCGGCCCAGGCCGAACTATCGAAACCACCAACCTCGCCGAAGTTGATCAACACCGGCCGCGCACCGTGCAGCAAGCTGTACACCCGCAGCGGTCCCGCAGCGGTCACCAGATCGAGATCCGGCATGCGCCGCCCGAGCAAGGGATGGCCCTCGCCGAAGTCGTAGCGAATATCCAGCCCCGTCATCATCGCGGCGAATCGCTTATACGGCTCGTCCATGCCGAGCAACTCGGCCACCGTGTCGCGCAACGCCGTGGTGCGCGCATCCGCCGGCCGCAACGCGGTCGACGCCATCGTATTGCGCAGCACCCGCGCCGCCACCGGATGACGCTCGGCGTGGTAGCTGTCGAGCAGACTGTCCGGCGATATTCCCTTGATCACCTGGGCCAGCTTCCAGCCCAGATTCATCGCGTCCTGCACGCCGGTCTGCAAACCGTGGCCACCGTCGGGCGCATGCACATGCGCGGCGTCGCCGGCCAACAGCACGCGTCCGCTGCGGTACGTCGCCGCCTGCCGGCTCACATCGGTGAAACGCGATATCCAGGTCGGACTGTGCGCGCCGTAGTCGGTGCCACAGGCCGCGATCAACGCCCGACTTAGATCGTCCAGAGTGGGCTCATCGTTGGTTGTCGCGACGCTCGCCTCGGTGACCATCACCTTGATCGGCCCCTCGTCCTTGTAGATCACCTGGCCGTCGCGGATTTCGTACTCGGTCCGCCCGAACGCATGCACGCCCAGGTCGGTGCGATGCACGCCCAGCTCCGGCGTCCGAGTCATCTCGACCTCGGCGATCAGACTGCTGATGGTCGGATCCCAACCCGGAAAATCGATGCCGGCGATCTTGCGCACGCGGCTGCGTCCGCCGTCGCAACCGATCATGTACCGCGAGCGCAGCGACGTGCCGTCGGACAGGACGATATCGACGCCGCTGTCGTCCTGCGCGAACCCCAGCACCTCGCGTTCGCGATAGAACGTCACCGGCAACTCGCCGACCCAGCCAGCGAGAATGCGTTCGATATGGTTCTGCCACAGCCCGAGCCCGTAATTGTGCCGGGTCGGAAACGCGCTGATGTCCAGCTTGACCCCGGCGAACCCCGCGACCTGCGCCTTCTGCCCTTCGGCCAGAAACCGATCGACGATGCCGCGCTGGTCGAACATCTCCAGCGTGCGCGCATGCAGCCCGCCCGCGCGCGAACCGGCGAGCTCCTGATTGGCGCGCCGCTCGACCACGGCGACATCCACCCCCGCCAACGCCAGTTCGCCCGCCAGCATCAACCCGGTCGGACCACCGCCCACGATCACCACCGCATGCTCGTTCATCGCCACGCTCCCATCGCCATGCTCATCGCGGCGCTCGCCGCCCGCGCCTCGCGCATCGCGACAGCGAGCGCCCGCGACCGCATCCGAATCCCCGCCGCGGCGTCACCACAGCCGCACGCTCCGCACTTCAACGACAACCTGCTCATCGCACCCTCCCGATCCACCGGCCAAGTCAGGTCGGCGATTGAGCACCACCCCCGGGGGCTTGCCGCAAGCCCCCGGGGGAGTAAGATGTTGGTAGGGGCAGAGACCGATGTTTTCGTCTCGGTTCGCCCAGCCCGATGAACAGGCTTCCGTCCAGCCGTACAGCGCCGCAAACGGCGGCTTACTCGATCCGGACGAACTTCCAGACCTTACGAAGGCCGCCCGTGGCGGCATCGCGCAATGCCGATCCCGGCCGATTGCGCGAGAGCGTACTGGCGCCAGCCACACCACCCGGCGCCCACATGCCTGTCCGGCCCAAATCAAGACGGCCGGAAAAGCTCGCGCTCTTCCGGCCGTCGTAAGTTCAAATTAGAAGAATGGCCTCGTCAGTGAGGCAAGCAAGCGCAGGGACTAATGCACGGTTCCCGACGCATCCTCGGCCGCCGGCTGCAACGACACCGCGACCTCCTCCAACTCCGCGATCTCCGCCTCCAGCGCGTCGTACAACTCGCCTTGGCGCGTCATCAATTCCTCGATCCGCTCGGCCTGCTTCAATTTCGACAGTTCCCCGTCGAACAGCAGCCACTGCGCGGTCAGCTGCTCCACATAGTTCTTGGAGTAATGCCGCATTTCCTTGAGCTGATTGAGCGTCGCGTTGACATGATCCAACGGCGTCCTGGTATCCGCAGACATACCGACCTCCTGTTCGCAAGGTTGGGCCCAGGGTATCGAGGGAAAGCTGGCTGTACGCGAAACATCCAACTCCGATCGCAAGCGACCGCAGCGAATTTTCACCCGACGCCGACATTGCGAAATGAAAGCCCGGCCGCATGCCAGAATCCGCGTCGAACCGTTCCAGCTCGCCGGACCGCCCGCATATGGCCGCGCCGGTTCGGCTTACCTTAGGTCCGCAAGCATGCTCGACGAACTCTTGAAATCACTCACCCACGCCGAACTCACGTTCATTGCCGGCAGCGATTACGGCACCGACGTCGAGCGGCACCGCGACGCGTTGAAACAGCTTATCGACGTGCAACACGGTGTGCTGACGGCGGGACAGCATTGGTATCCGTACGAGGTCATCGAGCTGTGTGCGCAGGCATTGACGCCGGGGCACGAGCGGGAATTCACCGCCTGCACCTTGCTGGTGCTGCGCGCGGTGGCTTCAGGGTTCGACACTTACACCGCCGTGGACGAAAAGTTGGCCGACCGCGCCCAGGACTACGACGCCTTGCCCGCGCACTTCAGGGACGCGATCCTGGAGGCGTATCAACGCATCGATCAATAGCCATCCGGCACGGCTCGCGTCATCGCGCGCTGCTGGCTTCATCCAGGCCGTGAACCGCCATGCGTGTGGCGCTGCCGACAGGTCGCCGGACCATCGATAAACGGTCGATCGACAGGCACGCCGTCGGCTCCGCTTCGTCGACACGAGCCAAGCGCGGCCAAGTGGAGACGCGTCCTCATCAAGCTGCTGCCCACTCAGGCACGGCGCGCTAACCCCCGGCTTCGTACACTGCCCGGCCGTATCCGCAACCAAAGGCCGAACCCGCCATGTCCCCCACCATCGCCCAGGCCGCCTACATCGCCGCGAAACTCGGCGAAGCGCTGGCCATTCTGGCCGGGGCGTGGCTGCTGACCACGCTGCTGCGGCATCTGCTGCGGCGGCTGTCGACCCAGTACGACCTGGCGCCTGCGTTCGCGATCGGGGTGCGGCGGGTGTTGAACACGTTGATCTATATCGCTGCGTTGCTGTTGTTGCTCAATCGGTTGGGGATTGAGGGATCGGTGGTGTGGACGACCTTGACCGGGTTCGTCGCGGTCGGCGCGGTGGCGTTCTTCGCGGCGTGGAGCGTGCTGTCGAATATTTTCTGCGCCTTGTTGATTCTGACCACGCGGCCGTTCCGGCTGTACGACTACATCGAGGTGCTGGAGGGCGGCGACAAGCCGGGGCTGCGCGGGCGGGTGGTCGATATCAATTTCATCTTCACCACGCTGCAGGAAAGCCACGCCAGCGGCGAGGACACGGTGCTGCAGGTGCCCAACAGCCAGTTCTTCCAGCGCAGCACGCGGCGCTGGCGCGAGGAGCCGGAGTGGAGCCGGGTGGCGCGGGAGAAGGCCGCGGACGGGCCGCATGGGGCGGACTGGAAGGAGCCGGCGGTGCGTTGAGGGTTGGCGCGGCGGCGTGTCTTCGTCCCGCCCCCTCTCGGCTTTGCACGCTCTGCGGTCGCCGCTCGCCGAAGAGGGGCTTGAGAGCGCTTCTCGCGCGTAGCGCATCGGCGGCGATGCGACGTGGCGGGTGAGGTGCGGTAAAAGCTAAGGGCGAAAGCGAATCCCCCCTGCCCCCCTTTTGCAAGGGTCTTAGGAAGCAAAGCTGCCCCAAAACGCAGCTATCTTCCTGAAATGAAACAGAAAAACAGGTACTACAGCCGTTCGAAAATCAGCGAGGCCCGATTCCGGGCCCTCGTGC